>Ga0316207_10000199_pt1 | contig 119902 bp, 122 predicted proteins | sample 6weekpyrite_MG_FD_204943 | JGI IMG/M metagenome (GOLD analysis project Ga0316207, IMG submission 204943) | Microbial mat bacterial communities from mineral coupon in-situ incubated in ocean water Damariscotta River, Maine, United States -... | ecosystem: Environmental > Aquatic > Marine >...
AACACTCTATCGTACTTGTACGTGGTGGTCGTGTAAAAGATTTACCGGGTGTTAAATATCATATCGTTCGTGGTGCACTTGATACAGCTGGTGTTGCTAACAGAACTGTTGCTCGTTCTAAATACGGTACTAAAAAGCCTAAAAAATAATTTTTTAGTTTTTCGTACACCATTTAAAACGTGAACCGAGCAGAAGCCCGTTTCACTACGCTAACGCTGAGTTTGCTTCAACAGCAGGTTCAAAATGACTTGTCATTTTTTAAATCGTTATGCTAAAGAAACTAAATTTGTTCATTGAGTATTAGTCTTTGAGACTGAGAAGAAATACAGAATCTTGAGATAGATTTTGAGTAAATTATTAAAATTGAAGGTAACACAATGAGAAGAAGAAAAGCTCCCGTCCGTCCAGTTATGCCGGATCCAGTTTATGGAAGTAAAATCTTAACAAAATTCATCAACAAAGTAATGTTAGATGGAAAAAAATCAACTGCAGAGAAAATTCTTTACAGTGCAATCGACATCATCTCTTCACGTGGTGAAGAAAAAGGTATCGAAGTTTTTGATAAAGCTATTGAAAACATTAAACCAGTGATCGAAGTAAAGTCTCGCCGTGTTGGTGGTGCTACTTACCAAGTTCCAGTAGAAGTACGCCCAGTACGTCAACTTTCACTTTCTATCCGCTGGTTGGTAGACGCTGCACGTTCTCGTAATGAGAGAACAATGGCAGAGCGTTTAGCAAACGAACTAATGGACGCAGCAACTGATAAAGGTACTGCATTCAAAAAGAAAGAAGATGTTTATCGTATGGCAGAGGCTAATAAAGCTTTTGCTCATTACCGTTGGTAATCATTACGTTATAACAAGCTTGTATCATAGCCTTTGGGTTATGATATATTTTACCTTTTGGGTAACGGCAAGCGGTAAACGGGAAACGGAAAGTGGATTTTAAACATCTGTTTTTTACTCCCTTTTCCGATTTCCGATTTCCGACTCCCGAATTATAAAAACACACAGGATATAAAAACTATGGCAAGATCACATAAACTAGCAGATGTAAGAAACATCGGTATTGCTGCTCACATTGATGCAGGTAAAACAACAACAACAGAACGTATTCTCTTCTATACAGGTGTTGAACACAAGATTGGTGAGGTACATGATGGTGCTGCAACTATGGACTGGATGGAACAAGAACAAGAGCGTGGTATTACAATTACTTCTGCTGCAACAACTTGTGAGTGGTCTGGTAAGCAGATTAATATTATCGATACTCCGGGACACGTTGACTTTACTATTGAAGTTGAGCGTTCTATGCGTGTACTTGATGGTGCAGTTTCTGTATTCTGTGCGGTTGGTGGTGTTCAGCCTCAGTCTGAAACAGTATGGCGTCAGCGTAATCGTTATAAGGTTCCTTCAATTGTTTTCGTTAACAAGTATGACAGAACAGGTGCAGATTTCTACGAAGTAGAGAGACAAATTATTGACCGTCTTAAAGGTAACCCAGTTCCTATTCAATTACCAATTGGTGCTGAAGCTGAATTTGAAGGTGTTGTTGACCTTGTTAAGATGAAAGAGATCGTATGGGATGAAGACGCTGCTATGGGTTCTGCTTACCATACTCAAGATATCCGTGATGATATGATGGAAAAAGCTGAAGAGTACCGTGAAAAGATGATCGAAGAGATCTCTTCTGTTGATGGTAACGAAGAGCTTATGGAAAAATTCCTTGAAGGTGAAGAAATCTCTGAAGAAGAGATTATGGCTGCTATCAAATCAGCTACACTTGGAATGCACATCGTTCCTATGACAGTGGGTACAGCATTTAAAAACAAGGGCGTTCAGACTTTACTTGACGCTGTTGTTGCTTACCTTCCTTCTCCTGTTGAATCAGAAGCAATCATGGGTACATTAATGGATGATGAAGAAGTTGAAGTAGCTGTTCCTTCAACTGATGATGGTGACTTCGCTGCACTAGCATTTAAAATTATGACGGATCCATTTGTAGGTGTTCTTACATTTATTCGTGTTTACCGTGGTTCATTAGAAGCAGGTTCATTTGTACACAACTCGACTAAAGATAAAAAAGAGCGTGTTGGTCGTATCGTTAAGATGCACGCTATTAAACGTGAAGAAGTGAAAGAAATTTACGCAGGTGAAATTGGTGCGGTTGTTGGTCTTAAAACAACTACTACGGGTGATACTCTATGTACGGGTGATACTAAAATCGTTCTTGAAAGAATGGATTTCCCAGAACCAGTTATCTCGGTTGCAGTTGAGCCTAAGACAAAAGCGGATCAAGAAAAAATGGGTATTGCACTTGGTAAACTTGCTGCAGAAGATCCTTCTTTCCGTGTTCACACTGATGAAGAGTCTGGTCAGACTATTATCTCTGGTATGGGTGAGCTTCACCTTGAGATTCTTGTTGACCGTATGAAACGTGAATTCTCTGTTGAAGCTGAAGTTGGTGCACCACAGGTTTCGTACCGTGAAACAATCAAGAAAGAAGTTAATCAAGAGTACAAATACGCTAAACAATCTGGTGGTCGTGGTCAGTTCGGTCATGTTTACATCAAAGTTAAACCAGGTGAAGCAGGTACTGGTTACGTATTTAACAACGAAATCAAAGGTGGGGCAATTCCAAGAGAATATATCCCAGCTGTTGAAAAAGGTTGTGAGGAAGCTATGCAAAACGGTGTTCTTGCTGGTTACTCAATCGAAGATGTTGAAGTTACTCTATATGATGGTTCATACCACGACGTTGATTCAAATGAGATGGCATTTAAATTGGCTGCATCAATGGGATTCAAAGAAGCTGCAAGAAAAGCTGACCCAGCTATTCTTGAGCCATTAATGAAAGTTGAAGTTGAAGTACCAGAAGACTACATGGGTGACGTTATCGGTGACCTTAACCGTCGTCGTGGTCAAGTTAACAACATGGGTGACCGTTCAGGTAACAAAATCGTTGACGCATTTGTACCACTTTCAGAGATGTTCGGTTACTCAACTGACCTTCGTTCATCAACTCAAGGTCGTGCAACATACTCAATGGAATTCGATCACTACGAAGAAGTTCCACGTAACGTTGCTGAAGAGATCATCAAAAAACGTAACGGGTAGTTTCTACCTTCTTTCTTTCGGGCCTAGGCTCGAAAGACCTCAATTTACACCTCATAACTTCTTACTAAGCTTTACCCCATTAATTTTTTAGTACAATAAATCAATAATAATTTTAGGTGGTAAGTATTGAACTCTAAAAACTTTGCACTAATTGGAGCAGCGGGATATATCGCTCCAAGACACATGAAAGCGATAGCCGACACAAATAATGAATTAGTGGCGTGTTTGGACAAAAATGATAGTATAGGTATCATAGATAGTTATTTTCCTCAGGCGAGCTTTTTTACTGAATTTGAGCGTTTTGACAGGTTTGTTGATAAATGGCGGCGGGATAGTGGTAATAAAATTGACTATGTTTCAATATGTTCACCTAATTATTTACATGACTCTCACATCCGCTTTGCACTTAAGAGTGGAGCAAATGCTATTTGCGAGAAGCCACTAGTCTTAAATCCTCACAACATTGACCAGCTCAAGATTATAGAAGAAGAAACAGGTCAAAAGGTTTATAATATTTTACAGCTGAGACTGCACCCTTCTATCATTGCACTTAAGCAGAAGGTGACAAAAGAGCTGGCCTCAAATCCTGATAAGGTCTATGATATTGACCTGAGCTATTTGACTAGTAGGGGTAAATGGTATTTTGTATCTTGGAAAGGTGATATTGCGAAGTCGGGTGGGATTGCTTCAAATATCGGCGTGCATTTTTATGATATGTTATGCTGGATATTTGGTGAGGTTGAAGCATCAGAAGTACATATTAAGACAGCAGATACTAATGCCGGAAGTTTTAAACTTAAACACGCTACTGTTCGCTGGTTTCTTTCGGTGAATTATGACTATATTCCTCAAGAAGTTAAAGCACAAGGTCAAAGAACGTACCGGTCAATTACGGTTGATGGTGAAGAGCTAGAGTTTAGCGGTGGTTTTACAGACTTGCATACACGCTCCTATGAAGAGATTCTGAAGGGAAATGGCTTTAGTCTGGATGAAGCCTACACATCCATTGAGATTGTTTCAAAAATACGGCAGGCTGAAGTTCAAGGTTTAGTAGGTGAATTCCATCCTTTTTGTCGTAAGGTTTGTTAGTTTCTAGTTTTTGGTTTTTGGTTGGAGGGTTGTTTGACAGGATATGAAAATTTGGAAGTATGGCAAAAGTCTATGAACATGGTTACTGAGGTGTATAAGCTTGTAAAACTTTTACCAAAAGATGAAACCTATGCTTTATCTGATCAAATGCGTAGATCTGCAGTATCTGTTCCTAGTAATATAGCAGAGGGCAGTTCAAGAAATTCACCAAAAGAGTTTATTCAATTTTTATATATTTCTCTTGGCTCATTATGCGAACTAGAAACACAATTACTGATTGCTCAGAATATAGGGTATCTAAAAGACGTAGATAAGCTAAAACAAGAAACACAAAGCATTAAAAAAATGTTAAATTCTCTAATTACATCAATAAAGAAAAAGATACAATGAAACCAAAAACAAGTGACCAAAAACCAACAACCAAAAACCAACAACCAAAAATAGATTTCGCTAACCTTCAATATCAATACCAACTTTATAAAACTGAGATAGATAAAGCCATTCAGAAAGTCTTAGATAAGTCAAATTACATCATGGGAAATGAAGTTTCTGAACTGGAACGTGCTTTAGAAGCATTTACAGGTGCTTCACACGCGATAACATGTTCTTCAGGTACAGATGCCCTTCTTTTAGCCATGATGGCCTTAGAGATACAGCCAGGCGATGAAATCATCACAACCCCTTTTAGTTTTATCGCTACAGCTGAAACTATTGCTTTTTTAGGAGCCATACCTGTTTTTGTAGATATTGATGAAGATACCTATAATATAGACCCAAACAAGATAGAAGCGGCTATCACTCAAAAAACAAAAGCCATCCTTCCCGTAAGTATCTTCGGTCAACCCGCAGACTTAGATGCCATACAAGAGATTATAGATCAACAGCTAAAAACAAAAAACCAGAAACTACACCTTATAATCGATGGAGCCCAATCTTTTGGAGCGACTTATAAGGGGAAAACAGACTCTAATTTAGGTGACATTGCTACAACTTCATTTTTCCCAGCAAAACCTTTAGGTTGTTTTGGGGATGGAGGAGCTGTTTTTACAAACAACGAGATATTAGCAAGTAAAATCCGCTCTTTACGAGTACATGGACAATCAAAACGGTATCACCACAAGTACATTGGCATGGGTGGAAGAATGGATACCATTCAAGCTACTGTGTTAAATATTAAATTAAAACACTATAAAAAAGACTTGAGATTACGTCAAGAAGTCGCAAAGAAATATGATGAGATTTTAAGTCAAAAACCAGAAGCAAAAAACCGGCAATTAAAACTCCCAATTGTAAATGACAGTTGCACGTCAACATGGGCGCAATATTCAGTTAGGGTAAAAAACCGTGATGAGACTCAAGCAAGTTTAAAAGAAAAAGGTATTCCAACGGCAGTGCATTACCCCATACCTTTGCATCTTCAAGAGTGTTTTAATTATTTGGGTTACAAACAAGGTACTTTTCCTATTGCAGAAATAGTTTGTAATGAAATCTTGAGTTTGCCAATAAACCCTTATCTGAGTAATACTGAGATAGAGTATATTTGTAACTTCTAAGTTCTTAAAACACTCCATAAACTGGGGAGATAAAACAGATTAACATTGTTTTAACGGAACAATTGTTAAAATGTAACAATAAACAATATAAAGATTTAAATGACAAATATAATACTTTGTGGAGGCTCAGGAACACGTTTGTGGCCTGTTAGTCGTACACTTATGCCTAAACAATTTGTGAAGTTGTTTAAGGATAAATCACTTTTCCAATTGACGGTAGAGCGAAACACTTTAGCCTGTCAAAAGCAACTCATTGTTTCTAATGCAGAACAGTATTTTTTGGCTTCAGACCAACTTGAAGAGCTAAATGAAGACAAGAGTAGCTTTTTATTAGAACCTGTAGGTAGAAATACAGCACCTGCAATTGCATTAGCATGTTTGTCTTTAGATAAAGAAGAGGTGGTTTTAGTCTCTCCCTCTGATCATCTGATAAAAGATGAAGTAGCGTATAAAAAGGTGCTCAATCGTGCTAATAAGTTAGCACAAGAGAATTTTTTAGTCACTTTTGGTATTAAACCCTCTTTTGCTGAAGTAGGGTTTGGTTACATTGAATCTGAGGGTGAAGAGGTAAAAGCCTTTCATGAAAAGCCAGATGCTTTAACGGCACAAATGTATTTAGATGCAGGAAATTATTATTGGAATTCAGGCATTTTTTGTTTTAAAGCAGGTGTTTTTTTAGAAGAGTTAAAAAAGTATTCTCCTAAAATTTATGAAGCCTCAAAAAGCGCTTTTAATAATGCCAATCAACAAGACATCATTCGAATCAAACATGAAGATATGCAAGCTATTGATGAAGATAGTATAGATTATGCGGTGATGGAAAAGTCAGATAAAGTCAAGGTAATTCCTTCAGATATAAGCTGGTCAGATTTAGGGAGTTTTGATGCTCTAGACAGTGAGTTTAGTAAAGATAAAAATGGTAATACAGATAATGAAAATGTTTATGCCATAGATTCAAAGAACAATTTTATTTATAGTAAAGATAGAACGATAGCATTATGCGAGGTGGATGACTTAGTTGTAGTGGACACAAGTGATGCTTTGTTGATTTCAAAAAAAGGTCAATCTCAAAAGGTAAAAGAAGTTGTTAAACAGTTAAAAGAAACAGGCTCAGACCTTACTAACATCCATCAAACTGCACATAGACCGTGGGGAACCTACACGATACTTGATGAATGCGACGGTTATAAGGTCAAGCGCATTATGGTCAAACCAGGAAAACGTTTAAGTCTGCAAAAACACCACCATAGAAGTGAACATTGGGTAGTTGTCAGCGGATCAGCAATGGTAACAAGAGGTGACGAAGAGTACCTAGTACGAGCAAATGAATCAACTTACATTCCAATGGGTGAAGTGCATAGGTTAGAAAATATGGGAAAGATTCCTTTGATAATGATAGAGGCTCAAGTAGGTGAATATTTGGGTGAAGATGATATTGTAAGGTTAGAAGATGATTATAAAAGAGGATAGAAAGTGAATAAAGTAGCATTAATTACAGGAATAACAGGCCAAGATGGAAGTTATCTAGCAGAATTTTTACTGAAAAAGGGCTACGAGGTGCATGGTATTAAGAGACGCTCATCCCTGTTTAATACAGATCGTATAGACCATCTCTATCAAGACCCACACGAAGAGAATGTTAAACTGCATCTACATCATGGAGATATGACAGACTCAATGAACTTAACCTGCATCATTCAAGAAGTGCAACCCGATGAGATCTATAACCTAGCTGCAATGAGTCATGTTGCTGTTTCGTTTGAAACACCGGAATATGTAGCCAACGCAGATGGAACAGGAACACTTAGAATTTTAGAAGCTGTAAAACTTTTAGGTCTAGAAAAAAAGACGAGAATTTATCAAGCTTCTACTTCAGAACTCTATGGAAAAGTACAGGAAACACCTCAGAGTGAAACAACTCCTTTTTATCCACGTTCACCTTATGCGGTTGCTAAGATGTATGCGTATTGGATAACGGTAAACTACCGCGAAGCATATGGTATGTTTGCTTGTAATGGTATCTTGTTTAATCATGAATCACCTGTGCGTGGGGAAACCTTTGTTACTCGTAAAATTACACGTGCAGCTTCAAAAATTGCTCTTGGCTTACAAGATAAGCTGTATCTAGGAAACCTTGATGCTAAACGTGACTGGGGACATGCAAAAGATTACGTGAAAATGATGTGGCTGATTCTTCAAGCAGATGAACCAGAAGATTGGGTGATTGCAACAGGTGTGACTACAGCGGTAAGAGAGTTTGTAAGAATGGCATTTTCTTATGCTGGAATTGAACTTGAATTTAAAGGCGAGGGCGTAGATGAAAAAGCTTATGTGCTCTCCTGTTCAAACCCTGAATATCAATTAGAAATTGGCAAAGAAGTCGTGGCGGTTGATCCAAAATATTTCAGACCTACAGAAGTTGATCTACTTTTAGGTGATCCAAGTAAGGCAGAAGAAAAACTAGGTTGGAGAAGAGAACATAAACTTGAAGATTTAGTAAATGACATGATGGCTTCTGACTTAAAGTTAATGACTAAAGACCAGTACCTTCAAGATGGTGGTTACCGTATTAATAACTATTTTGAATAAACTTGATAAAATACAAGATTAATAAATTAAGAAAGGCCTAAAGTGACAAAAACATTTATTTTAAATTTTTTAAAAAAAGAAAAAGAACATTTTTTTGAGGCCTATGGAGTGACTAAAATTGGTTTATTTGGAAGTTATGCACGAGGTGAAGAAAATGACTTAAGTGATATTGATATAGCCATTGAAATATCTCCTGAAAAGAAAAATTTATCTTCTTTTTTTTCATTTAAACGTGAACTTGAAAATGTGTTCCAAAAAAAAGTTGATCTTGGTATAGAAAGTACTTTAAAACCTATTGCAAAAGATTATATATTAAAAGAAATTATTTATGTTTAATCGTGATGAACGGCTATTTTTACAAGATATTGAAGATGCAGTTAACGCAATACTAAAATATACCAATGGTATGGATCTTGAAACGTTTTCTGATAACAGGTTAGTATATAGTGCCACTATTAGAGAGTTTGAAATTATAGGTGAAGCAACAATACATCTTTCAAAAGAACTACTAAATAAGTATGATGTTATACCATGGCGTGATTTAAAAGATTTCAGAAACTTGCTAATACACGAATATTTTGGAGTTGATCACGAAATTATTTGGAATACTATAAAAGTAGATGTCCCAGCATTAAAAAATATTATTGCCCAGATGCTAAGAGAAAAGAATGAACAAAATGACTAAAACTTCAAAAATATATATAGCGGGGCATAGAGGACTTGTTGGTAGTGCGATTGTTAAAAATCTTGAAGCAAAAGGTTATACTAACTTAATTATACGTACACACAGTGAACTGGACCTTATAAATCAATCAGCAGTTGAAGCATTTTTTAAAGCTGAAAAGCCTGAGTATGTCATCCTAGCAGCGGCAAAGGTTGGTGGTATTGTTGCAAACAACACTTACCGAGCGGACTTCATCTATGAGAACCTACAAATACAAAATAATGTTATTCATCAGTCATATGTTAATGGTGTCACAAAACTTTTGTTTTTAGGATCTACCTGTATTTACCCTAAGTTAGCTCCTCAACCTATGAAAGAAGATTCTCTTTTAACAAGTGAGTTAGAATACACTAATGAACCTTATGCCATAGCAAAGATAGCAGGTATTAAAATGTGTGAGTCTTATAACTTACAGTATGGCACAAACTTTATTTCAGTAATGCCAACAAACCTTTATGGTCCAAATGATAATTTTGATTTAGAAACATCCCATGTTCTACCTGCACTCTTAAGAAAGATGCACGAGGCAAAACTAAATAATGAACCTCAAGTAGAAATCTGGGGAAGTGGAAAACCACGAAGAGAGTTCCTATACTCTGAAGATATGGCAGATGCTTGTGTCTTTTTGCTTGAAAATTGTGAGTTTAAAGATACCTACAAAGATAATCAAAAAGAGATAAAAAACACCCATATAAATATCGGAACAGGTGTAGATATAAGCATCAAAGAACTAGCCGAAACAATTAAAAAGATAGTGGGTTATAAAGGTGAACTCTATTTTAATGAAACCAAACCTGATGGAACGATGATAAAACTCACAGACCCTTCAAAACTTCATAAACTTGGATGGAAGCATAAGGTAGAGTTAGAAGAAGGAATCACTATGATGTATGAGTGGTATATAAAGGCTCAAAAGTGAATTCAGTATTAAGCTTAATTGGAAGAGATAAAGTCTTATTTGATGCAGATATTGTTAATCATAAAGATAAATTAAAAGAAGAAGTTTCATCATCAACATTTTTAGTAATAGGTGGAGCTGGTTCTATTGGGCAGGCCGTAACAAAAGAAATTTTTAAACGAACTCCAAAGAAGCTTCATATAGTAGATGTTAGCGAAAATAACATGGTTGAACTAGTACGTGATATTAGAAGTTCATTTGGCTATATTGATGGCGACTTTCAGACATTTGCTTTAGATATTGGTTCTATTGAGTATGATGCATTTATAAAAGCAGATGGAAAATATGACTATGTTTTAAATCTTTCAGCTCTAAAGCATGTTCGTAGTGAAAAAGATCCCTTTACTCTTATGCGAATGATAGATACAAATATTTTCAATACGGACAAAACACTTCAACAAGCTATTGATAATGGGACAAAAAAATATTTTTGTGTATCAACAGATAAAGCAGCAAATCCTGTTAATATGATGGGTGCATCTAAACGAATTATGGAGATGTTTGTTAATAGGAAGTCTTTAGATATAAAGGTTTCTATGGCAAGGTTTGCCAATGTAGCCTTTTCTGACGGCTCGCTTCTTCATGGATTTAATCAACGTATAGAGAAAAGACAACCTATTGTTGCACCAAATGATATTAAACGTTATTTTGTAACACCTCAAGAGAGCGGAGAACTTTGTCTAATGTCTTGTATCTTTGGAGAGAACAGGGATATCTTTTTTCCAAAGTTAAGTGAAAATCTGCACCTTATCTCTTTCGCTGACATAGCTGTGAAGTACTTAAAAGAGAAAGGTTATGAACCATATCTTTGCAAAGATGAAGATGAAGCTAGAGAACTTGTTCATACGCTTTCCCAGCAAGGTAAGTGGCCGTGTCTCTTTACTCCTAGTGATACAACAGGTGAAAAAGACTTTGAAGAGTTTTTTACAGACAGTGAGACACTTGATATGGAGCGTTTTGAAAACTTAGGTGTTATTAAAAACGAAGCAAGTTTTAATGAAGCTCTTCTTGAAGAATTTGAAAAGACACTTAGTAAATACAAAAATGAACAAGCATGGACCAAACAACAAATTATAGAACTATTTTTTAAAATGATTCCTAACTTTGGACATAAAGAAACAGGTAAATACCTAGATGGAAAAATGTAATGTTTGAAAATACAATACAGTTTATTAAAAGTACTTTTAAAACAGATGAGTTTTTACCTTTACAAGAACCTCGTTTTATTGGTAATGAGAAAAAATATCTTAATGAGTGTATTGACTCGACCTTTGTTTCTTCTGTAGGAAAGTTTGTAGATAAGTTTGAAGAAGAGATAGCAAACTATACCGGTGCTAGGTATGCTATTGCTACAGTTAATGGAACATCAGCGCTGCATATATCTTTTCTATTAGCAGATGTTCAAGCGGGAGATGAAGTGATAACGCAAGCGCTTACTTTTGTCGCCACTTGTAATGCTATCAGCTACTGCAATGCCAAACCAATTTTTGTTGATGTTAATATAGAGACTATGGGGATGTCACCTCAGAGTTTAGAATGTTTTTTGAAAGAAAATACCTATATGGACAATGAAAGATGCATTAATAAAGTAACAAACAAGACGATAAAAGCCTGTGTACCGATGCATACTTTTGGGCATCCTTGTGAGATTGACAAAATAAGTGAGATTTGTAAAAAGTATCATATAAACTTAGTTGAAGATGCAGCGGAGTCTTTAGGAAGTTTTTATAAGGGTAAACATACTGGAACTTTTGCCAAAGTGAGTGCAATAAGCTTTAATGGAAACAAAATTATAACTTCTGGTGGTGGTGGTTGTATTATCACAGACGATGAGGTTTTAGCTAAACGAGGAAAACATCTTACTAGAACAGCTAAGGTTCCTCATAAGTGGGAATTTAAGCATGATGAGATTGGCTACAATTATCGCATGCCAAACTTAAATGCAGCGCTACTTGTAGCTCAACTTGAAAATTTAGATAAATATGTACAAAATAAACGAGATTTAGCCAATATTTATAAAAGGTTTTTTCAAAAAGAAAATATAACATTTGTAACAGAGCCAAAAAACTCTAAGTCAAACTATTGGTTACACGCGCTTATTTTAGATAATAAAAAACAAAGAGACATTTTTTTAGAAGTGACAAATGCTAATGGTGTGATGACACGACCAATTTGGACTCTGATGAATAAATTAGAGATGTTTAAAGATGCTCAAACAACAAATCTTGATAATTCATTATGGTTAGAAGAAAGAGTGATTAACATTCCAAGTTCGGTGCGATTATAATGCAAGAGATTCTTTTAATTGGTGGTGGAGGACATTGTAAAAGTGTTATCGATGTTATTGAACAAGAAAATAAGTATAAAATTGTTGGAATTATAGATAAAAAAGAACTTATAGGCACAAAAGTTTTCGGCTACGAAATTATAGCTAGTGATGATGAACTTCAACCCTTGTCTCAACAATATCATAATGTTTGTATCACAGTTGGTCAAATAAAATCACCAAAAATAAGAGTTAAACTATTTGAATTATGTAAAAGTTATGGTTTTTCTTTTCCTGTGGTTGTTTCGCCAAGAGCTTATGTGTCACAATATGCACAAATAAGCGAAGGTACCATAATAATGCATGATGCCATGGTCAATGCAGGGACAAGTATTGGAAAAAGTTGTATAATTAACTCTCGGGCTCTGGTAGAACATGATTGTGAAATTTCAGATAATTGTCATATATCAACAGGCGTTATTCTCAATGGTGGCGTTAAAGTAGAAAGCAATTGTTTTGTTGGTAGCGGTGCAGTTACAAAAGAAGGTATTGTTATTTATGAAAATAGTTTTATTAAAGCAGGAAGTGTTGTTAAATGAGTGTATTTGTCATTGCAGAAGCCGGTGTTAATCATAATGGCTCTATAGACTTAGCAAAACAGATGATTGATGTTGCTAGTGCAGCTGGCGCAGATGCAGTAAAATTTCAAACTTTTAAAGCAAAGAACCTGGTCTCAAAGAATGCCCAAAAAGCTGAATATCAAAAGCAAATGACTGATGCAAAGGAATCACAATTTGATATGATTAAGAAATTGGAGCTGGATATTGATACCCATCATGAACTTATTTCATATTGCACAACAAAAAACATTATGTTCCTTTCAACTCCTTTTGATCATGACAGTATTTACATGCTGGACAACTTGGGCTTAGAGATCCTCAAAATCCCCAGTGGTGAGATTACCAATCTTCCCTATCTTCGGCATATTGGTTCCCTCAATAAACAAGTTATTCTCTCTACAGGAATGGCAGATATGGGAGAAATCGAAGATGCTCTTGATATCTTGATTGAAGCAGGAACCAAAAAAGAAAGCATTATCGTTTTACATGCTAATACTATGTATCCAACTCCAATGGAAGATGTTAATTTAAGAGCCATGGTAACTATAGGCAATACTTTTGACATACCATTTGGGTACAGTGATCATACCCTGGGCATAGAAGTGGATATCGCAGCTGTTGCTATGGGGGCAACTGTTATAGAAAAACATTTTACTCTTGATAAAAATATGGAAGGTCCTGATCATAAAGGAAGTCTCGAGCCTGATGAACTCGTAGCTATGGTAAAATCAATACGAAACATTGAAAAAGCCCTCGGAAGTAGTATTAAAAAACCTAGCAAAAGTGAAAAACCGAATATGGCTATTGCCAGAAAATCTATTGTAACAAATCGCACTATTAAAAAAGGTGAGATTTTGAATGCAGACAATTTGGCAATTAAAAGACCCGGTAATGGTATAAGCCCTATGAGATGGGATGAAGTTGTAGGAACCGTTGCTCAAAAAGATTATCTTGAAGATGAGTTGATATGAAACGAAAAATTTGTGTCGTTACAGGCACGCGTGCGGAGTATGGACTTTTTTATCCTGTCATGAAAAAGATTCAAGCTTCCGATAAACTAGAACTTCAACTCATTGCAACTACGATGCATTTAAGTGAAGAGTTTGGCAGTACCTATAAACAGATCGAAGAAGATGGTTTTAAAATAGATGAAAAAATTGAAAACCTTTTAAGTTCTGATACAAAGTCTTCAATTGCTAAATCAACAGGATTAGCAACCATTTTATTATCGGATGCTTTTGCTAGGCTGAAACCTGATATACTACTGCTTCTTGGAGATCGTTATGAAACCCACGCATCAGCCACAACAGCAATGCTAATGAATATTCCTATCGCGCATATTCATGGTGGAGAGATAACAGAAGGTGCAGTAGATGAACAGATAAGACATTCTATTACTAAGATGAGTTATTTGCATTTTCCTTCAACTCAATCCTATGCAAATCGTATTATTCAGATGGGAGAAGACCCCTCCAGAGTATTTGTAAGTGGGGCTCCTGGCATTGACAATATTATGAGTATGCAACTACTTTCAAAATATGAGCTAGAAAAAGATTTAAATTGGAAATTTGGAAGTAAGTCAGCTCTTATTACTTATCATCCTGTTACATTAGAAAGTAATGATCTTGATGAGGAAGTTGAACAAATGTTTGAGGCTCTAAGGCAATCAAACCTAAGTGTTTTATTTACCTATGCTAATGCAGATGATAGTGGTAGGTTAATTAATCAAAAGATAGAAGGGTTTTGTCAAGAAAATGTAAACAAATATAAAGTCGTTAAAAGTTTAGGCCAATTAAGGTACTTATCTGCCATGAAGTACGCGGATGTTCTTATTGGTAATACTTCAAGTGGTATTATAGAAGCAGCAAGTTTTCAAAAACCTGTAGTAAATATAGGCAATAGACAAAAAGGAAGGCTTCAAAGTGGTAATGTAATTAATTGTACAATTTTGACACTCAATAATAGTATTGAGGAAGCTATGTCTGATGAATTTCAAACGAACTGTAAGAAATGTGAGAATATTTATGGCGTAGGTAAGGCAAGTGATATTATTGCAGATGCTTTATTAAATAAAGAACTAAGAATAGTAAAACAATTTGTAGACATGGACATAAAATGAAAGTTATAGAAAAAATAAAACTAACTGTTAATTCTACAATAAAAGAAGCCTTGCAGATAATTGACACAGGTGCAGTAAAGTTTGCGATTGTAGTGGATGAGAATGACAAACTTCTTGGTACTTTAACAGACGGGGATATTAGAAGAGCTATTCTAGATGGGAAAGCTTTGGATGATAAAATAGAAACCATATATTTCAAAGAGCCCACTGTAGTAAATGTCAATAATACAAAAGAAGAGATTATCAATCTTTGTACATCAAAAAAAATATATCAAATACCTGTTGTAGATGCCGAAGGAAGAGTGGTAAGCATAGATATCCTTGATGAACTTTTAAAACCTAAAAAACGTTCAAGTAAGGTTGTACTAATGGTAGGAGGCTTAGGTACAAGATTAAGACCGCTTACAGACAATACGCCTAAGCCTATGTTGCATGTTGGAGGAAGACCGATATTACAAACCATTGTAGAAAAATTTGTAAGCTATGGTTTTACAAACATTGTTATGTGTGTTGGGTATAAATCTAGTATTATTCAAGATTTTTTTGAAGATGGTAGTAAATATGGAGCAGAAATAGAATATGTATTAGAAGATAAACGTATGGGGACAGCTGGGGCCTTAACACTTTTAAAATCTAAACCGAATGAACCATTTTTTGTCATGAATGGCGATCTTTTAACGAATGTAAACTTTGAGCATCTATATGAATTTCATCAAAATAACCAAGCAATGGCAAGTATGTGTGTTCGTGAATATGATTTTCAAGTCCCTTATGGTGTGGTTAATGTAGAAGAAGGAAAAATATTGTCTATAGAAGAAAAACCAGTACAGAAATTTTTTGTTAGTGCTGGAATTTACATGCTTAATTCAGAATGTATTGACATTATTCCTGAAAATAAATTTTATGATATGCCAACACTTTTCGAAAAGTTAATTGAGATGAATAAAAATGCAATTTCTTTCCCATTGAGAGAGTACTGGCTTGATATTGGAAGAATAGAAGAATACGAAAAAGCAAATCAAGAGTATCATGAGGTGTTTTAGTGTATAAGAATAAAACTTTTTTAGCAATCATACCTGCTCGAGGCGGTAGTAAACGATTACCTAAAAAAAATATCTTAGATTTAGCTGGAAAACCATTGATTGTTTGGAGTATTGCAGCTGGTTTAAAAAGTAAATATATTGATGATGTTATTGTTAGTAGTGATGATGAAAATATTTTAAATATTGCTAAACAATATGGAAGTAAAATTATTAGAAGACCAGATGAATTGGCAAGTGACACTGCTACATCATTTGATGTTGTAGAACATACAGTAAAAAATACTCAAATATATGATTATATAATTGTTCTTCAGCCAACGAGTCCTTTACGAGATACACATCATATTGATGAAGCAATAGAACTTTTAGAGAATAAGAATGCTGATGCAATTGTCTCTGTAACAGAGATGAATCATTCTCCCTTATGGAGTAATACCTTGCCAGAAGATGGGAGTATGGAAAAGTTCCTTCTTAAGGAACTCCGTAATTGTAGAAGTCAAGATTTAGATAAATATTATAGACTTAATGGAGCTATTTATATTTGTAAAACTCAAAGATTATTAGAAGATAAAAGCTTGTTTTTAGAGGACAAGGTGTTTGCATATAAAATGAATCAGGAATGTTCAGTTGATATAGATGAGGACATTGATTTTAAGTTGGCAGAACTATTAATTGGAAAAAAGTCATAAATGAAAAAAAGCTTTTTTAAAGATAGTAGTTTAGCGATTATAGCTCATGTATTAGTGTATTTAAAAGGCATTTTTTTAATGCCTCTTATTATAAAAACAGTTGGGGTGTCAGTATATGGTTCATATGTATTAATAACAGCAATGGTGGGTATTATATATGGAATTTCATCTTTAGGTGTTGGAATAAAGTCAACAAGGTATCTTCCTTCTACTGAGACATCAGAAAAAAAGAGAAAACTCTTTTTCCCTCCTTTTTATTTTCATTTATTTTCTTTAGTTTTTATCTCATGTATATTGATAATATTTCAAGATACAATTAAAGGGTATTTGGTAGATGATAAAAGTTTGTTTTCCATATATATAATTCCAATATATTTTTTACTTTATATACTTTATACGTATTCTTACAGTTATTTACGATATACCTCAAGAATATTTTATATGAGCCTTATAGGTGTAGGGTACGCTTATCTACATATAGCTTTTATATTGGTTTATTTTCAATATATGGGAGATATTGATATCAATATACTGTTTTTATCTCAGGGATTGGTTGCTTTTTTAGTGGCGGTTCCGGTAATAATCTTAATTTATAAGGAATTGAGGTTTCATTACATTTTCTTTAAGATATCAGAGATTAAAGGAAATATTAAAATTGGATTTCCAATGGTACTAAACCTTATTGTAGACTTTGTTTTAGCTAGTTCGGATAGGTTTGTACTTGCTTACTTTATGGGAGTGGTGTCTGTCGGATTGTATTCACCCGCTTACATGCTAGGCTCACTGATTTTATTAATACCAAAAGCTATTGGTACCGTTGTCCCTCAATTAATGTCTAAGAGTATTGATAGAGGAGAATTTTTAGAAGCAAAGCAGTTTTTTTATAATTCTGTCAAAGTTTATATTGTGATTGCTATACCTTTTATATTTGGTATATATTTGGTCTCTACTGAAGCATTGTTAATTCTTGCAAATGATGAAGTCGCAGAAAAAGGGCAGTTAATAGCTTCAATCATTGCGGTAGGAAGTTTTTTTTATGGTTTAAATATTCTTATGTCACAAGCAAATATTGTAGATTTAAAAACAGGTTCTATATTTAAGGCAAATGCTTTTGCATCAATATTTAATTTAATAGCCAATATTGTAATATTATATTTTATTCAGAACATATATGTTCCAGCTATTACAACACTGTTGAGCTTTTTCTTGGGAAGTATATATTTTTATAGAAGTTTAGATGAAAAATGGCTGGATAGCAAAATTTTTAATGTAATGTTTAAGACTATGTTTAATGCAGGTTTAATGTATATATTAGTGCTTAGTTTGATTATGGTGTTTGACAACCTGTCTATGCTTGAATCAATCTTTATAAAGGTGTTTTCTTCATTAGTTATTTACTTTATTCTTGTTTTAGTAAGTGGTATGTACACGATGACACAGGTTAAGGGCTTTAACAAGGTTTTTAGTAAATGAAAAGACAAAATGTATTAATAGTTTGTTATGATGTGTCAGATTTACATCGTATAGTCAAAATCAATTTACCTGAAAATGGCAACGTTATTATTGCTTCTGATGATTTTAGAGTGCATAAAAAATGTGAAGAGTATACCTTTGTAAATACTGTGACCTTTTTACAAAAACCAATGTCCTATACAAGAGTTGCAAATAATGTCATTCAAATGATAGAACAGATAAATTCTTTTTATTGTGATGTAGAAAAATTAGGCATATTTAAAAAAGAGATGATGCAATGGCCCTATCATGTAGAAGGTGGTGATACAACTCAGCTCATTCAAAATACTCTCTTGGGTATTGAAAGTTTAAAACTATTGATACGAACACATGTTGTAGATAGAGTGATTGTACTTGAAAGTGCAAATCATAAATTATATACGGATGTTGTACAACTTACTTGTGGTGCTTCTTATTTAAAATGTGAACTTATTAATAGTTCTTTTACATTTTTAAAATATAAGAAAATGATTAAAACCTTTCTTAAGCCCTGGTACGGTTTATTTAAAACTAGTTATATAAAACTTTTTTATCTCTTTGAAAAACAACATAATGAAAAAAATGTTGCATTAATATGGTTATTTAATTCTGCAAAGAAACATATTGTAAATACGTTATTTATTGATAATATTTTAAAAAAATCTGGGTACAACCCAATTATTTTTACTTGGAAGGTTTTTAAAATAGATGATAAAACAGCATCTACTAATTTAAATATCCAAAGAATAGAAAGTTATGTACCATGGGATGAATTACTTAAGACAGCTATGAAAATATGTTTAGTTTTTATAAATCAAAGAAAAATCGGTAAGCTGTCTCAATCACATAGCTATGTTTATAATAATATAGATATTAGTAAAATTATAAAACCAATAGTTATGGATAGCATATTAACGGAATCACCGAGTCTATATTGTTTTGAAAAAGGTTTTAGTCGGTTCCTAAATATAAATGATATTGACGTAATTCCAGGGTTAATGTCAGGAAACAGATTAGGAATGATAATAGAAGGCTTGTTAGATATTAATATGTTAAAGTTTTCTTTTATAGGGTTTCTAGAAGGGGAAAGCCCCTATATAAGAAAAAAAAGACAAGCCTATAAAAGTGAATATTGGAAAAACTTTGTATTCTTTGTTCAAAATAAACTTGAAAGAAATAGAATTTTTCAAGATACTCCTTTATCATCTAAAGATGTCATAATATATGGTTCTTTACGAGGAGAAAGTTATAGAAATCAGAAAATAGAGAATTCAAAGAATGATATTTTAAAAAGATTAGATTTCAAAAATGAGTATGACTATTATGTTTTATTTGATTTTCCTGTTCAATTGACAGGGTATCAATCCCTTGAAGAAGTTATTCTTGTTTTAAACACTGTATTAGAATTTATTAGAAATAGATCTGACATTGCACTACTTATTAAGCCTCATTCCAGTGCAAAAATTGCAATGCTGGATGATGTAAAAAGTCAAAAAGTATCGAATGTATACATATTTAATAAGCATGATTCGATAAATGATTTATTGGCTATTTCGGATGTATTAATAACGAAGTATTCTACTTTAGGAATTGAAGCTATGTTTTACGACACAATTGTTTTATCTATGCAATTAGATCAGAGTGATGATTTTAAAATGTATGGAGAAGAAGCAAACTATATATATAGCACTTTAGAATTAAATGAGAACCTTTCTAAGCTTTTTCAATCTAAAACTTCCTTTGATATGATACAAAAAGAAAATTTGTCTCAAAATATTAAGTATATTGAAGAGTTATATCCTGAATTAGAAACATCACAAGAAGAAATTATAATAAGAGAGTTAAAAGTAAAGAGTAAACACTAAATTGGTTAGTTAAAATGTGTAATAAATATATAAGTAGCTAGTTTATAAAAAACTGAGAGGTAAAGATGTGGAAAGTACCATTATTTGATCTAGATTATGGACAAGAAGAAAAAGAAGCTGTTGTAGAAGTTATTGAGAGCAAATGGTTGTCATCTGGAGCAAAAACCAAACAGTTTGAAGAGGAATTTTCAGACTACCATGGAAGCAATACACTGGCTACAGCAGTATCGAGTGCAACAGCTGCACTGCATATTTCTTTACTGATAGCTGGTGTAAAAGAAGGCGATGAGGTTGTGATTTCAGGATTGACCTTTGTAGCTGACGCTAATGTTGTGACAATGTTAAGAGCAAAACCTGTATTTTCTGATATCAATTCCTTACAAGACTGGAATCCTAATATTGAAGATATAAAAGCAAAAGTGAATGCTAAAACGAAAGCAATTATAGTTGTGCATTTTGCTGGATATCCAATTGAAGATATAGAGGAATTGATCGTATTTTGTAAAGCTAAGGATATTATATTAATTGAAGATGTTGCTCATGCAGTAGGTGCATCGTATGGTGGTGAAAAATGTGGAACATTTGCAGATATGGCTTGTTACAGTTTTTTTTCAAATAAGAATTTGTCCACAGGTGAAGGAGGAATGTTTTTAACACATAATACTGATTACGATAAAAAAGCTAAACTATACAGATCCCATGGTATGACTTCAATGACAATAGACAGACATAAAGGAAAAACTATATCTTATGATGTTGTCCAACCTGGTCTAAATTATAGGTTTGATGAAATTCGGTCTGCTCTTGGCTTAGTACAACTTTCAAAACTTGATAGAAATAATAAAAAAAGAAAAGAACTGGTTGTATATTATATAAAAGAACTCCAAGATAAAGTACCAAGTGTTTTGATTCCATTCACTTGTTTATCTGACAAAACTATATCTTCTTATCATATCTTTCCAATTTTACTTCCTATACAAAGCGATAGGATAAGGCTTATAGAAAAATTGAAAGAAGAAGGTATCCAAACGAGTATACATTATCCCGCATTCAAAAACTTTACGTATTATGCTCAATATTGTGATTATGAACTTAAAAATGCAGATGAAGTCTCTAAAAGAGTGCTAACGTTACCACTATACCCTGACTTGACATTTGAACTGATTGACGAAGTTGTAAACACAATAAAAGAATTTTTATGATAAATATAACTTTTCTTTTAGATAAAACTAATAATTGGATAGAATTTTATGTAAAAAATTTCATTCATACATTTGAGAATGATAGATTCCATTTTACAGTTAGTTATAATCATGAAGAAGTTAAAAAAAATGATATTGTTTTTATTTTAGGATATACAAAAATTTTACATGAAAATTTTTTAAATGCTAATGTATTAAATTTGGTTGTCCATGAGAGTGCTTTACCAAAGGGCAAGGGATTTTCTCCTGTTCAATGGCAAATTTTAAATGGAGAAAATGAAATAATCTTTACTCTTTTTGAAGCTAAAACAGAACTTGATTCAGGAGATATATTTTTACAAAAGAATGTCTTGTTTTCTGGATATGAATTATTTGATGAAATTAGAAATATTCAAGGTCAAAAAACGATGGAACTAATACAAGATTTTTTAGATAATTTTCCTGTGAACACTAAGAAAGTCCAAGTTGGCGAGGAAACCGTTTATAAAAAAAGAAAACTAGATGATGATAAGCTTGATGTCAATAAATCAATAAAAGAACAATTTAATCATATGAGAATAGCAAACAATGATGAATTTCCATTGTGGTTTGAGATAGATGGAAATAAATATTTACTGAAGATATATAAGGAAAACAATGAGTAACAAAACAATCATAAATAAAGGTAATTACTCTTTTGAAACATCAGAAAGAGAAGAACTTTTTCATGAGCATAAAGGTGAGGGTTGGAGTGAGGTGTACAAGAAGTATAGAGTTCATTGGGAAGAATATCCAAAGAAGCAATACGTGTCAAAGTATCCACTTTTAGTGGACATTGAACTAGCCTCTCTTTGTAACTTAAAGTGTCCTATGTGTTATACAATCACTGATGAATTTAAAAAAAAGGTTAATGCTAAATTTATGAATTTCGACCTTTTTAAAAAAATTGTAGATGAAATTTCAGACGATGTACCTGCTATAAGGTTAAGCCTTAGAGGTGAATCAACCTTGCATCCAAAGTTTATTGAATGTATTCAATATGCAAAAGATAAGGGGATTAAAGAGATATCATTTTTAACAAATGGCAGTAAACTTGATCGTGAAAATTTTATTAAAATGATGGAAGCTGGAGCTAGTTGGATAACTGTTTCATTTGATGGTTTAGGTGAAGAATATGAAAAAATTAGAAAACCTTTAAAGTATACTGATACTCTTGGAATGATCAAGGGTATGAAAAAAATAAAAGAAGAATTTGGTGTTAATAAGCCAGTCATAAAGATACAAGGGATTTGGCCAAGTATCAGAGTAAATCCAGAAGAGTTTTATAATACATTAGCTCCTTATGTTGATAGTGTAGCATTTAACCCTTTAATCGATTTTCATAAAAATCCAGATGACAAAGTCTTTATTGATGGTTTCTATTGTCCAATGTTATATCAAAGGCTAGTTATTGGCGCAGATGGTCTTGTTATGATGTGTTCAAATGATGAAGAAAATACGCATGTGATTGGTGATGCAAATAAAGAAACAGTATATGACATATGGCATGGAGAAAAATTAAATAGTGTACGTGAATTACATAAAAAGAGTAATGGATATAAAGAATTAGATGTTTGTAGAAGCTGCTATTTACCTGTTAAGACAGAAGATGGTGAAAAAGCTATAGTGAATGGAAGAGAAATAACTGTTAAAAATTATGTATATAAAAAATAAGGCTTACTTGTGTTAAATAACTTTAGAAACAATCAGTGTTATATTATTGCAGAAATTGGTGGGAACTTTCAGACCTTTAAGGAAGCAAAAAGATTAGTGGATTTAGCATATGAAACAGGAGTCGATGCAATTAAACTTCAAACATATAGATCAGACACTATGGTGACTAAGACGGCTAGGTTTGATTTAGACAATGTTGGAGATATGCTTCAATGTGAACTATTTGAAAAATATCAAATTGATTTTAATTTACATAAACAAGTGTTTGACTATATTGACTCGAAGGGTTTAGATTGGTTTTCTACACCGTCTCATAGAACAGATGTAGATATGCTTGATGAACTTGGAGTTGTGGCACATAAACTAGGGGCCGATGATGCAACTAACTTGCCATTAATCAAATATGTGGCGCAAACAGGTAAGCCTATATTATTGTCTTCTGGTTATTGCACAATGGAAGAAGTACGAGAGATGATAAATGAATGCCTTAAAGTTGGAAATGATAAAATTATACTTTTTCATACAGTTTCAAACTATCCAACATATCCAGATCAGGTAAACCTCTTGGCTATGCAAGCACTAAAAAGAGAGTTTCCCTTTCTAACCGTTGGTTTTTCTGATCATACTATTGGTTCAACTGCTTGCTTTGCAGCAGCTTGTATGGGTGCAGAAGTTGTTGAAAAACATTTTACCTATGATAAAAATGCTGAGGGGCCAGATCATCAACTTTCTGCAAATCCAAAAGAGATGAAAGAGATAGTTGATCATATCAGAGAGTTTGAGGTTATGAAGGGTACTGGAGCAAAAAGACCTGTAGGTAAAGAAATAAGCAATAGAGCAAAAAATAGAAAAAGTATTGTTACCATAAAACCTATAAAAAAAGGTGAAATATTAACTATTGATAATATAGATATAAAAAGACCTGGTCATGGAATTGAACCAAGATATTTCAATAGTCTATTAGGAAAAACAATCACTAAAGATATAGAAGCAGATGAAGTTCTAGAAATAGGGAGTTTTGAATGAGCATCTTAAGAGAGTTATTAAACGTATATTGGTTAAGGCCTGAAACTGCACTATGGAGAGCAATTGATATTGAAATAATGAAAGATTTTGATATCTTAGGAAACTCATTAGATTTAGGTTGTGGTGATGGTGTTTTATCATTTATAAGGGCAGGTGGAAAGTTTGATTCATCTTTTGATGATTATCAATCAATAGGAAATTTAGATATGTTTTTTGAAAACCATGATATTCATGATACATTTATAGATGGGTATAATCCATTGGTCACAGAAAAACCAAATTATATATTCTCCACAGCCTTGGACCATAAGGACAATTTACTATTAAAAGCAAAAGAACTAGGCCTTTATGAAAACTTTTTAACTCATGATGCAAACGAAATATTGCCATTTAATGAAAATACTTATGATACCATTTTTTCTAATATTATTTACTGGCTTGATAATCCACAAAAAAGTATTGATGAAATAGCAAGAGTTCTCAAGCCAGGTGGTAGAGTCGCTCTGATGCTACCCAATAAAACAATGCCAGAATTTTCATTTTATAATCAATTACATATAAAAACAAATAATAAAGACTATGAGTTTTTAAAATATTTGGATAGGGGTAGATATAGCTCTAATATTAAGATTGCAAAAAGTTATGAGGAATGGGAAGAGGTTATAGCTAATAGTGGATTGAAGATTCACGAACACAAAACTCACTTATCTAAAACAGTTATGCAAATATGGGATATTGGATTGAGACCATTATTTCCTGTGCTTATAAAGCTTGTGAATTCAGTTGAAGATAAAAATAAGCTTCTTGAAATTAAACAAGAATGGATTGAAATATTTATGAAATTTTTAGAGCCACTTTTTGAATTAGAAATGCAAAATAAATTGGATCAAAATGAAGAAAAAGCATTTCACTATTTTGTCTTAGAGAAATAGTTTTGAGAATAGGGATAATAATTCAAGCAAGGATGGGTTCTACCAGGTTACCTGGAAAGGTTTTGAAACCGTTAGGAACCAAAACTATACTTGAATATATTATTTATAGATTAGAAAGATTAAGTCATAATGCAGAAGTTATCATCGCAACTAGTGATTTAAAAAAAGATGAAGCTTTAGAACAACTTTGTAACACTCATAACCTTTTGTGTTTTAGGGGAAATGAAGCAAATGTACTTGAGAGGTACTATTCATGTGCAAAGAAACATGCCTTTACAGATGTTGTAAGGTTGACAGGAGATAACCCTTTTATAGATATTGAAGAATTAGACAATCTAATAGATTTACATATAAATTCAAGAGCTGACTACTCTAGATCATTCAGAGTTTTACCAAAAGGCGTTGGTAGTGAGATATTTAAATTTTCTGCATTAGCAGAAAGTTATAGATATGGGGTTAACGAGAACCATAAAGAACATGTTAATGAATATATAGAAGAGAATGAAGATAAGTTCAATATTTCTGAATTAAACGTTTCAAAGTACAAAGAAAACTTAGATATTAGTTTAACAGTTGATACGCCAGATGATTATCAAAAAGCCTGTTTTATTATTACTAATAGTAAGAATGAATATGTAACGACACAAGAGGCGATAGAACTATGTTTGCAATATGCATAGAAGCTTCTCATTCCAAAGGAATGGGACATTTCTTTAGAATGCTGAATTTTGCCCAAAATTTAAAAGAAAAAAATGAAAACTTTGTTTTTATAATTAATGATCATGATAAGACAAAAGATATTTTGAAATCATATGATATAGCATATGAAATAGTTGATTTAGAATATAGTACTACTAATTGGGAAATTGAAGTCATCGAAAAATATAAGGTTTTATATTGGATTAATGATAGATTAAATACAAATGATGAACACGCCTTAAATATTACAAACTCAAATGTAAAACTAATAACTTTTGATGATTTAGGAAGTGGAGCAGAAAGAAGTGATTTAAATATCTGTGGACTTTTTTTTAATAAGGATAATCTAAAGGGTGCAAAAGTACTTAAAGGTATAGAGTATCTGATCTTAAATAATGAAATTGATACGTATAAAAGAAAAAGAAAAAAAATAGAAAATATTTTGGTGACTTTAGGCGGTAGTGATACTTATGGCGTTACAATAAAGGTATTGAAAATATTAAAAAAGCATAAGATAGAAGCAACTATCCATATTGGCCCATCTTTTCAGCATACAGAAGAGTTAAAAGAAGAATTGACAGATAATTATAGAGTGCTGAATTTTATTCCCTCATTGATTGAAGAGTTTAACAAGTTTGATTTAGTAGTGACAGGAGGTGGAATTACACCTTTTGAAGCAAATGCCTCTGGTCTTCCTTGTCTAATTATTGCAAACGAGGTATTTGAGATATCTAATGCTAAGTTTCTTAATAAATTGAAGTCATCTAAGTTTATTGGCTACCATGAAGAAATTGATGAAGCTATATTTCTAGATTTACAGAGTTTAAATATCAGTTCAATGAGCCAAAATGGATTAAATAAGATAAATACAAAAGCAGTAGATATAATATACAAAGAGATTAAAATATTATGAAAAAAACAGTCGTTATCCATCAACCAGATTTTATACCCTATATAGGTTTTTTTCATAGACTATTGGATTGTGATTTATTTGTTATTTTAGATGATGTGCAATTTTTAAGAAGAGGATGGCATCATAGAGATAAGATTAAAACTCCCCAAGGCGAGAAATGGCTTACTCTTGGATTAATAAAAAGTCCACAAGAGACAAAAATAAATGAGATTTTATTAAAAGATGATGGATGGAAGGAAAAACATTTAGATTTTATAAAAAATAATTATAAAAAATCTAAATTTTTTCATGAAGTTTACCCTTATATAGAAAAGCTGTATGTGAATAAAATTGATAAAATGATTGACTTTAATATGTTGTCAATTAAAATGCTACTTGAATTATTTGAAATCGAAGTTGAGATAGTGTATTCAAGTAAATATGAGGTGACAAGTAAGGCTAATAATTTGTTAGTAGATATTTTGGAACAAGTAAGTGCTTCGCATTATCTTTCTGGAACTGGGGCAAAAAATTATTTTGAAAAAGAACCTTTTGAAGATAAAAAGATAGAAGTTATATGGCAAGACTTTAAACATCCAGTGTATCCACAACTGCATGGAGAATTTGTCCCATATTTAAGTAGTATAGATATGCTATTTAATTGTGGTATAGAAAATTCAAGAGAAATATTAAGGAATTTATAGATGAATGTATTAGCAATCGGTGCTCATTTTGATGATATAGAGTTGGGATGTGGGGGTGCTTTAGCAAAGCACGTGGCTAATGGCGATAATGTTTATGCTTATGTTGCGACAAAGTCAGGTTTTACAAATCATCAGAATATAGAGATTAGATCTAATGATATGGCCACTGAAGAGGGTGAAAATGCGATGAAAATTTTAGGCGTACATCTTATAAAAGGTGATTTTAATACGCTTGAAATTGAGTTTACTGATGATTTAAATTTAGAAATTTTAAAAATTGTAGAAACAAAAGAAATAGACTTAGTATATTCTCATTGGATGGGAGATATCCATCATGATCATCAAGCCGTTGCAAGAGCCTCTTTGCATAGCTGTAGACATGTGCCAAGGCAATTAATGTATAGAAGTAATTGGTATCACTCTAATATAGACTTTAAGGGTAACTTTTACATTGATATTTCTGATTTTTGGGAACAAAAAAAGAGTTCAATAGAGGCTCATGTATCTGAAATGGATAGGACCGGAAGTAAATGGATAGAGTTTTTTAATAATGAAGCTAAGAATGCTGGTCAACGAACTGGCGTAAGTAAGGCAGAAGTATTTGAGGTAGTAAAATGGTTGAATTAAATGTATGAAAAAAGTTTAATTGAAAAATTATTACTGAAAGTGTATTACACATTTACATCATTATATTTTAGATTTGTGCATACTATTAATGTCGGGAGCAATTGTAGAATTGAGTTTAGTTCTAGAATAAGAGGTGACATTAAAATAGGAGATAATGTATCTATTGGAAGAAACGTGGATATTATTGGAAATATAGATATTGGTGAAGGGTCAAAAATTGCTGATTTTGCAAGAATAAATACTATGCCATTGGGAAAGATTGAGATAGGTGAAGATTGTTTAATCAATGTATATAATATCATTGGCAGTAGCAATAAGGTAAGAATAGGAGATCATGCTCTTTTTGCAGCGGGTATTAAAATAACAGATGCAACACATGGAATTAGCAATATGGATGAAATAACCAAAAGTTCAACAATTGAATCTTGCGAAGTAGAAGTTGGCAGGAATTGTTGGTTGGGTTTTGATGTAAATATAATAATGGGTGGTAAAATAGGTGAGAATTGTGTAATTGGTTCTAAGTCACTTGTGAATAAAAATGTACCATCAGATTCAGTTGCTGTTGGAATTCCCATAAAAGTTATTAAGGTAAGACAGTGAAAGCTTTTATTAAAAATTGGTTAATTCCTCCAAGTTTATTTGAAATACTTAATAACCTGAAGTTTAAATTAGTAAATCAAGAGATAAAGGCTTTAGACGAAAATGATTTAAAGGATTGTGAAAAGGGTAAAAGGTGCTTTATTGTTGGTACCGGAAGTAGTATACAAGAACAAAATTTGAAGCTTTTGAAAGATGAAATTGTTATAGGTGTCAGTGGATTGTTTAAGCATAAACATATAGAAATTTTGAGTCCAAAATATTACGTAAATCCACCTATTTTTAAGTCTCATAGTCAATATTATGAAAAAAATGAATTTATGCAGTATTTAAGAGACATGGATGCTGCCTTATCGGACAATACTATAATGTTTTTTGATAGAAGTGATAAAAAACACATTACAGATAATAATATTTTTGAAAAGAAAAAGATTTTTTGGGTTAATTATTCATCATGGAAGAATAAGAAAAAGATAAATCTTAAGCTATCGAATATGCCTAGCATTTGGTCTGTCTCTGAAAGCGCGATACAAATAGCGATACTTTTAGATTTTAAAGAGATTTATTTATTAGGCTTTGATCATAATTGGTTCGAGGGTAATTTTATTTATTTTACAAATGATTATTTAAACAATTTTGATTTAAAAAAGGTTCAAAAAATTGATAATAGTGTTGATTCAGAGTTTCAAATGAGAAGGCACGCTCAGATATTTGATAAATATAAAAAACTATACACTTTAAAAGAAAATATTTACAATGCTAATGCTAATGCTAATAGTTATGTTGATACCTTTCCTAAGGTTAAATATGAAGAGTTGTTTAAGTAATGAAACTGTTTTTAAAAAACCCTATGAGTCGTTGGTTAGTTAGATATATTAAAGCAAAAAAGATAGAAATATCGCAAAGGGATAAGAAAATAAAGATTGGGTATATGGCAAGTGCCATTAACTGTAGCTTTTCTCAATATAATAAACTGGCAGAAGAAGTTAATATTGAAAACACTTCACTTGGAGACTTTACATATATATCTCTTAGAACAAGAATTTCTAATGCAAGTATTGGAAAGTTCTGTAGCATTGGACCAGATTGTAAAATAGGCTTAGGTATGCATCCATCAAATACATTTGTAACAACGCATCCTGCCTTTTTTTCAACTGCTAAACAATCTTTACTTACATTCGCAGATAAAAATTATTTTGATGAATCAAAAACAGTAACTATTAAAAATGATGTTTGGATTGGGGCTAATGTAACAGTATTAGATGGGGTTCAGATTTCAAATGGGGTTATTGTAGCGGCAGGATCAGTTGTTACCAAGGATATTCCCCCTTATGCTATTGTTGGAGGTGTCCCTGCTCGTATTATAAAATTTAGATTTGATGAAAATCAAATAGATAAGTTATTAAAGACAAAATGGTGGGATATGGATGTTGAATTTTTAAGAAAAAACTATAAGTCTTTTCATAATATAAAAGATTTTATAAAATTCATTGATTGATAAAAGAGAAGATATTGAAAATTGCATTAGTAGAACTTAGTACAAAAAATCATCATTCGTTAATATTCAACTGGTTAAGTGCAGCTAAAATAAATAATTGGGAAGTAGTTCTTTTTACAACTGATGAAATTTATAAGGCTACTCAAGGGTCTTATAATGAATTTGACTATGAAGTTGTTCTTTATTCAAAAGTGACTTTCATGAATTTTCTCAGGATGAAAAATAAGATTAGAACATCCGGCGTTAATCAAACTGTTTTCTTAACTATGCAGTCACACTTTATTGAGTTCTATTTGGCGAACTTATTTAATTTGAATTATGGGATAACCGTTCATAATACAAATGCATGGTTCAATGGAAATAGTCCGAAAAAACTTTCTCATTACCTTAAAGGGTATATTCGAAATAAGATTAAAAAGAAAAGTAACTTTTTTGTTGTAAATAGTTCTAATATGTATAAGTCAGCAGAGGCTACAAAAAACGTAGATAAGCCTCTTTTAATTATGCCTTTTTCATTAAAGAAAAATAATCAAAGAGATACTAAAGAGAACAGTATGGATAGACTTACTGTGGTGTATCCAGGTATGGTGGATATACAAAGAAAAAGATATGATAATTTTGCTAGGTTGGCAAATGAAAACCCAAAAGATAAATTTATTCTTTTGGGGAAGCCTTCATCTGAACTAGCTGTTGAGGCTATTATGGAAGAAATGAAGAAAATAAAAAACATTAAACTCTTTGACTCATTTATATCTATTGAAGATTTTGAAAAGTATATGATTGAAGCAGACTTATTGTTTAGTGATATTCTAGTTGATTATAATATTTCTGATATGAGTGAAGTATATGGAAAAACAAAAGATAGTGGTATAAGTTATTTAATGGCGGAGTTTGAACTTCCTTGTCTATTAAATGATGAGTTTGAAAACTTAAGAGAATTAGAATGTGCTAGTGTTAATTTTACAAATTATGATAATTTAATAAATCAATATATGAAGCTTAAAGATAAAGAAAAATTAATTGAAATTGAAAAACAACTACATAACAGCTTAAAGAATTTTACTATGGAAAGCTTTTCTGAAAAATTAAAGATTATTGAGACCTACTAATGATTGCCTATATTTTTATATATTTGTATGCATTATTTGCGTTAATAGTATCATTTACTAATAAAAAAAATAATTTATTTTATATGGGTCTATTAACTATCGTTTTAGTCTTTATATCTGGATTTAGATATGGTGTGGGGATGGACTATCATCCCTATGAATGGGTGATGGGTGCTATTATTAATGATGGTAATGTACATACTAGAATAGGTTATCGAAGTTTTGTCTTGTTACTTGATAGTCTTGGTTTTTCTTATCAAGCAATATTTTTCACAATGGCCTTTGTTACGGTCAGTCTATTTATGATGTTTTATTATAGATATTCTAAGTATCCATTGCTATCAAGTTTTCTTTTTGTAACTATGCCTATATTGTATTTATATACTATGAACTCAGCCAGACAGTTCCTAGCAGCAGGAATATTTACTATTGGGCTTAAATATATTATAGAGAGAAACTTATTTCCATACCTTATAACTATAATCATCGCATCTTTATTTCATAAGTCAGCTATATTATTGTTACCCCTATACTTTATTCTTCATAAAAAGGCATCAATACTTTTGTACCTAATAACAGCCATTTTTTATTTTTCTATTTTACTGTTTGCAGAGCCAATTGCAAAGTACGTAGGAATTTCATTGAGTTATTTTTATTTTTATGAAAATATAGCTGTTTCCTTAAAAGCGTATGTTTTTTTATTTATTTTTTTATTTGTATATTTATTAAAAGATAAATTAATTAAAGTAGACAGAATAAATACAGTATTTATTAATATGCTTTTTATCGCAATATTAATCTCTTTTACCCCTGTAATATCAAATTTCCCTACAGTGCCTATTTTACGGTTAAATACATACTTTTTATTTGTTATACCAATTGTTATGGCAAATATTCTTTATGTGTTAAGTAATAGAACGTTAAAATATCTATTTTTAATTACACTTGTTTCCTTAAGTAGTATGTATTATCTCAATACATTGTTATTGAAAGGTGATTATTATAAATTGACACCTTATAAAATGAATGTAAATATAAGAAAATAAATGATGAAAGTTTGCAGATGAATGAAATAGTTAGTATAGTTATCCCCACTTATGGTAGACCAAAATATCTTGAAAGAGCTTTAAATAGTGTTTTGAATCAAAGCTATGAGTTTATTGAAGTTATAGTTGTCGACGATAATAATCCAGGTACCCCAGAGAGAATTGCAACAGAAAAGTTGATGAAAGGTTTTATTGAGAAAAAAGATATCAAATATATTCAACATGAAAAGAATATAAATGGCTCAGCAGCAAGAAATACAGGTTTAAAAGCTTCTTCGGGGGAATATATTACATTTTTAGACGATGATGATGAGTTTTTAAAAGAAAAAATTGAAAAACAAGTTTTAGCAATAAAACAATTTCCAGAGTATGATGCTATTTATTGTATGTGTGAGTATTATTTTAAAAACAAAAAGGTTTCTGATTCTATATACGCGAAAGATGGAAATTGCGCCTTTGATGTATTAAGATTAAAAGCTGATATACCAACACCATCTATGTTTTTAAAAAGATCAAAAGTAGAGTCAATCAATGGTTTTGATGAAAGTTTTAAACGACATCAAGAGTATGAGTTTATGACTCGTTTTTTTGAGACAAGTTCAATGTACTGCGTAAAGGAAGTTTTGTTACGTATTAACATTGACTCTACACTTAATAGGCCAAACATTGATAAGTTATTAGAAGCTAAAGAACATTTTTTTAAAAAACTAAAGCCATATATAGTAAAGTACACTAAGGAGGAACAGTCTGAAATATATAAAGCACATAACTTACAACTTTTTCGAGTTGCATTAAAGAGTTATGACTTAAGAAGCATTAAATACTTTTTTAAGGCTAAACCTAATTATCAAGATATAAAGTTTTTTATTTTTCCATATATAAAAAAGTATATTCGTCTGTTTGGCATTAAAATTATTGGAAAGTCTTAATAGTAATATGACTCATATTAAGATACCAAGAAATAATAATTTTGATGCAATAAGACTATTACTAGCTGTTACTGTTTTTGTAGTTCATGCTGCAGGACTAACAGGTCTTGAAACTTTTAAGGTGGTTGCAAGTTATTTGAATTCTACCTTTGCGGTTTATTCTTTTTTCGTTGTTAGTGGATTTTTAATTTTTATGAGTTACGAAAATACTGATTCTAATTTATCCTTTTTTAGTAAAAGGTTTTTTCGAATTTTTCCTGGGTATGCCTTTGTTATTTTATTTGTGGCAATTTCTTTCGGATTAATTTCAACGTATAGCTATAATGTATATTTTTCGTATGATTGGCTTAAATATCTGTTCTTTAATCTTATTACACTAAACTTTTTAGAATCAACTCTTCCTGGTGTTTTTAGTACTAATACAGTACAAAGTGTGAACGGAGCTTTATGGACGATAAAAATTGAGGTAATGTTTTATTTATCGGTACCAATAATTAGCTTGTTTTTTAAAAGAAATAAAATTAGTACAATTCTCATTATTTTGTTCCTGATATCTATAGGGTATTATGAGGGTCTAAGATATTTAGCAGATATAAAAGATGATAGCTTATACTTATTGTTAGCGAAACAATTACCTGGACAGTTGTCGTTTTTTGTAGTAGGTGCAAGCATCTATTATTACTTTAGTCATTTTTCTAAGTATGCACATGCTTATCTTGTTTTAGGGGTTATTCTATTTATACTATATTCTAAATTTGAAATTTGGTTTATTCTTTCAATAGCTATTGGGCTATTAGTTATTTATTTTGCTACGATATTTAGATATTGTGGGAACTTTGGAAAATTTGGTGATTTGTCTTTTGGGATATATATATGGCACTTCCCGATAATACAAGTTTTTATAAATTTCAATTTTTTTAAATTGTCACCTTTTTTTTCGACTGTTTCTTTAATTCTAACAGTGCTTTTATTTTCTGTATTCTCATGGAATTTTATTGAAAAACCATTTTTAAGGAAAAAATCTCATTATATATATGCTCAAAAGGAAAAAAATGGTTAGTATAATAATTCCAACATTTAATGCTGAAATTTACTTAGAAAAATTGTTAGATAAACTTAGAATACAATCTCTAAAAGAATATGAATTAATAGTCATTGACTCTTCATCTGATGATGAAACAGTTGGTATTGCAAGTAAATATACAGAAAATGTAATTGTGATTCCCCAAAAAGAGTTTGATCATGGGGGTACTCGAACAAAAGCAGCTCAAATGGCTAAGGGTGAAGTTATAGTGTTTTTAACGCAGGATGCATTACCATGTAATCAACATACAATTAAAAATATTGTAAAAATATTTAATGGTTCTAAAATTGGTGCTGCCTATGGCAAGCAAGTCAGTTATGAAGAGACAAATCTGTTTGGAAAACATTTACGAGAGTTCAACTATACAGATGAGGCTTATGTACGAGATGCAAGTGACGTAAAGAGGTTTGGCCTTAAAACAGCATTTCTGTCGGACAGTTTTGCAGCATATCGAAAAAGCTCACTAAAGGCAATAGGTTGGTTTAAGGATGGGCTAATTCTTGGAGAAGATACTTATGCGGGAGCTAAAATGATTTTAGATGGCTATAGTTTAGCTTATGTTCCAGATGCTAAGGTTTACCATTCACATAGCTACACAGTATTACAAGAGTTTAAACGATATTTCGACATTGGTGTATTTCATCAAACCGAAGCTTGGATATTAAGAAGCTTTGGGAAAGTGGAAGGGGAAGGTATGAGGTATGTTAAATCAGAGTTTAATTATTTACTTGCTCATAATGCTTGGGGTGAAATTCCTGAATTTTTTGTTCGTAATGCTATGAAGTATTTAGGGTATAAGCTTGGAAAAAATTATAAAAGATGTCCTAGATGGTTGCTCGTTAAATTAAGTATGCACTATCGATGGTGGAGTAAATAGCTGATTTTAATGAGTATTGTTTTATAATATTTTTTACTAAAATAGAAAGTGATAAATGATAAGTTTCAAAGATAGTTTAATTAAGCTATGTCTTCTATTGGGGGATATGCTTGGAGTGTTTATTTCTATATGTATTGCTTATATGTTGCAATCAGAGTTGGAGAGTTTTTTTTCTTTTTATAGCCAATCTCCTATGCAAATGTATACTACAAATATTGTTATCTATTTGATTGTAGCAGTTGTGTTTTATAATGAAAAGCTTTATAAGTATCGATTTGATTTTTGGGAAGAAACGCGTTTAGTTTTACGAGGACTAGGTGTTTCTTTAGTGCTAGTACTGTCCATTTTAGCTTTGAGTAAAAGTGTAGAAGATTATTCTCGCTTTATTATTGTTTTTTCATTTGTTTTTATGGCATTACTTATTCCAATAGTAAAAAATATTTTAAAGAAAAGATTGTTTAAGCTTGGTGTCTGGGAACGTAAAGCAGAAGTATGTGGAAGTGATAAGTCTATAAAAGAAGAAATTTTTGGAAATGCTTACTTAGGGTATGTTCACACAAATCAAACAGATGCTGAAACCATTTTTATTGACACCGTAAATCTCTCATCAGATGAACTTCAAAAAAGATTAGATGTTAGCTTGACTGAAAAAAAAGAAGTTCTTTTTATGCCTTTAGTTCAAACATATAACTTTGCAAATGCTCGTATTATTGAGCTCTCAAACGCTCGAAAGAACCTGATTGTTTTAGAAAACTCTCTATTGAAACAGTCAAATATTTGGATAAAAAAAATATCTGATTTTTGTTTATCGGTAATGTTATTTCCTTTATTACTATTTATATTTGTGTTGATTATCGTATTAATGAAAAAAGAAGAACCAAGAGGGGCTATCTTTTTTAAACAAAAACGTATGGGGCGAGATGGTAAAAGTTTTGTCTGTTATAAGTTTCGTTCGATGTATGAAAATGGAGATGAGGTACTTGATGCTTATCTCAAAGAACACCCGCATGAGATAGAGTGTTATGATAAGTACCATAAGTATAAAAATGACCCGCGTATCACTAAGATAGGGCGAATAATGCGCAAGACTTCTTTGGATGAGCTACCTCAGATCATTAATGTACTTAAGGGTGAGATGAGTCTTATTGGCCCGCGTCCTTATATGTTTAATGAGAAAAATAAAATTGGTGATAAGCTAGATATGGTGCTTGCAGTAAAACCTGGCATAACAGGCTTGTGGCAGGTAAGTGGAAGATCGGATGTTGACTTTCATGAACGTGTAGATATTGATGTTTGGTATACGCGCAACTGGAACCTTTGGCTTGACCTTGTAATCTTAGTTAAAACGATGAAGGTAGTTCTTTTGAGAAAAGGGGCAAGTTGATTGTATCAATGATACAATCATTAGTAGTTTGAAATAAAAAGGAAAGAGATGAATCAAGAGGATAGACAAGTTCAATGTGTAGAAGAAGATACTATTGATTTACGAGAGTTATGGAGTATTATACTTAAGAGAAAGAGTATTGTTGTAGGAATAGTATCTGTAGTAACAGTGGCTTCTTTTATATATGTATGGATGCTTAGGCCAGTTACACCTTTGTATGAAGCCAGCGCTTTGGTTGAGGTGGGTCAGAGCATTGATGAACCATCAAGAATGGTTATGGCTTTTGATAATGTATATAATCTAAAAAATATTATGAATAGAGTGATGGATATCTCTGTTGCCATCCCAAAAAAAACTAATGCGCTACTTTTGCTCTCTGCTACTAACGCTAAAGAAGAACTAGCGAAAGAAAAACTTCAAGAGGGGATTGATTTTATTATGCAACGCCATAAAACAATGGCAGCTGATTATACTAAAGTGCGTATGTCTCAAGTTGTTGGTGAAGTAAAAGTAGCAAATGTAGCCAAGCAGCCGAAGAAAAAACTTATTGTCGCGGTGTCTTTTATGTCTTCTTTAATCTTTGCCTTGTTTTCCGCTTTCTTTTTAGAGTTTATTCAGTCCTCAAGGAAGGAAGAAGTTTAAAGGTTGTTTCTCTTTAAGTAGAGAAACTTAAAAAGAAAAACTAAATTTTATTGGATTACTACTTGAGATAATTCCCATAAATGCGAAATATTAGATTTTATTTTGTTCTTTTTTATTTAATATTGGTTGCAAATACTTAAAGAACAGCACTAAAGTGAATAATATGTAATATTTTCATGATATTAGTTCTATACTGCTTATCCAATAAATATAAGGAGTTCTTATGGGACGTAGATTTCTAGGTTTGGTGTTAGGTTTAATGATGAGTGTGCAGCTTTTTGCTGTTAATTTAAACACGGCAAGTGTGGAAGAACTAAGTGAACTTAAGGGCATTGGTAAAAGTACGGCTGAGAAGATTGTGACGTATAGAGAGAAGCACAAGTTTGGTGTGATTGAAGATATTATGGATATCAAAGGCATTGGTCAGAAGAAGTTTGATGCTATCAAAAAAGACCTCAGTGTCTAAAGTTCTGACTTTACTAAAGAAACATCGGCGATGCCGAGCGTTTCACTTGTTTTGGCCAGTTTTTTAGAGTGGACTTTGGTCTGTTTTAAAAAGATGCTTTCAGATAGTATGTGTTTGACCCTCAATATGATTACTATGTTATAATACTTATATATTTGATAAGGACTATTCATGGGTGCATTAGACTATTTAAAACATTATACCTATAAAGACTATGCCCAGTGGGAAGGTAAGTGGGAACTTTATGAAGGCTTTCCTGTTGCTATGAGCCCTGCACCTGTAATAGAACATCAACGTTTAGCCTATGAGATATCAAGACAGTTAGGAAATTCGATTGAAGAGTGTGAAAGATGCATGGTGATAGGAGAAGAAGATTATAAGCTTGCAGATGACACAATACTTCGACCTGATGTTGTGCTTATATGCGATGAACCCCATGACGCTTATATCACTAAAGCTCCTGAAATTATAGTAGAAGTCCTTTCTCCTTCGACCTCTAAAAATGATGAAGGCTATAAGTTTGAGAAGTATGAAGCTGAAAAGGTAAAGTACTATGTCCTTGTTTACCCTAAAGAGCTTTATGCAAAGGTGTATAAGTTAAAAGACGGGAAGTATGATAAGCAGGGCGACTTTTCTAAAGAGACTTATATGTTTGAAGAGACACTATGCGGAGCAAGTGTAAATTTTGAGAAGGTCTTTAAACGGTTTCGTAACTGAGAAAATAGGCCAGGTATATAAGGTTCTAGATGCTCTGATTGTCATTGCATAATGTAGGCATCATTATTAAAGATAAGTAAGGCAACAGTTGATACAAAACAAAAGAATCTACCTCTCCTCCCCCCACATGAGCGGAAAAGAACTCGCTTACATAGAAGATGTGTTTAAGAGCAACTACATTGCACCTGTGGGTGAGTACATTGATAGGTTTGAAGAGCAGATTAAAGTTTATACGGGGGCTCAGTATGCCCTTGCATTAAGTTCAGCGACGGCGGCGATTCATTTGGCACTTCGGGTTTTAGGAGTGAGTGAGGGAGATGAGGTTTTAGTCTCTAGTTTTACTTTTATAGGCTCGGTGAGTCCTGTTTTGTATCAAAGGGCGAAGCCTGTTTTTATTGACAGTGATAAAGAGAGTTGGAACCTTTCGCCTGTGCTTTTAAATAAGTACCTGATGCAGTGTGAAAAGAAGCCTAAGGCTTTGATTGTGACGCATTTGTATGGGCAGTGTGCGCAGATTGATAAGATTGCTGATATTTGTAAATTTCATGGGATTTTTTTGATTGAGGATGCGGCGGAGTCTTTGGGGGCGAGTTTTAATGGGAAACAGACGGGGACCTTTGGTGACTTAGGGGTGTACTCGTTTAATGGAAATAAGATTTTAACGACTTCAGGTGGGGGAGTTTTAGTTTCTGATAATGAAGAGTATGTTTCTAAGGCACGGTTTTATGCGACGCAAGCACGTGAAGATGCCTTGCATTATGAACATCAAGAGTATGGCTATAACTACAGAATGTCCAATGTCTTAGCGGCGATTGGTGTGGCGCAGATGGAAGTTTTGGATGAACGCATTGATAAAAAACGTGCAATATTTTCGTGGTATAAGGAAGCATTATCAGACGTTGAAGAGATTACATTCATGCCTGAACTAGAAGGCAGTTGTGGAAACAGATGGCTAACAACCTTGACCTTTGCCAAAACTGACTATACTAAGGTAATACAGGCCTTAGAAGCCGTGAATGTAGAGTCTCGTCCTCTGTGGAAGCCTATGCATCTGCAACCTCTATTTAAAGAGGCTAAAAGCTTTTTAGATGGAAGCAGTGAAGCGCTGTTTAAACAGGGGATATGTTTAGCTAGTAGTACGACGATGACGCAAGATGATGTGAAGATGATAGCTGATGTAATTAAAGGATGTTTAGAATAGATGAGGATTGATAAACGCGTACAGAATTATCTTGTTATTATCTTACTGAGTATAGTGACCTTTTATTGGACCTTTTGGATCTTGCACCAAGATCCGATATGGGAGATTGTCTTTGCGGTGGTTGCGGTGCGTCTTTTTGCTTCAACCGTGGTTTACAGAGACTACTCTTCAAGTTGGAGCAAGTCTTCACAAAAGACTTTCTTGGTGAAAAGCTTAGTGTATCTCATCGCCTTTGCGATTTACATGCCTGTTTTTTATAGGGTTCTGCCTGTCTCCTTTTTTGTGAGTGAACTCTTCTCTTATCTTTTTTTGATGAACCTGTTGGTGTATAGTTATTATTATAAATACAACAAGACCAAGGTGAGTAAGTACAAAACGGTAGCAATCTATGGAGCGGGTAAAGCGGGTGTGAAACTGAGCGAGGAGTTAGCCGATACGGAGTACAAGATTAAGTACTTTATCGATGATGATAAGAGCTTACAAAAGCGAAGTATTGATAATGTAGAGATTATCTCTAAAGAGGACATGCTAAATAGACTTAAGGGTGAAAAGCTCGATCTATTAGTTATCGCAATGCCCTCAGCAGATACGCAGTATGTAAAAGAGATTTATAATGGAATGCATGATCTGTTTGTAAAAGTTCAGGTACTACCAAGTCTACAAGAAATCTTCAAAAACGAGCCTTTTACTGCTCAGCTAAAAGATATTTCAGTTGAGGAACTTTTAGCACGCTATCCTAAGGATCTTGATAAGCAAAAGATTGTCTCATTTATCCAAGATAAGACGATTTTGATAACAGGAGCAGGGGGGAGCATCGGAAGTGAACTGGTACGAAAGTGTATAGCGTTTAAAGCGAAAAAGCTTATCTTGCTCGATAACTGTGAATTTAATCTCTATCAGATCGAACAAGAGGTACACGGGAAGATTGATATGATTCCTGTAATGCACAGCATTGTGAATGAGAAGCAGCTTGAGAAGACCTTCAGTCAGTATAAACCTGAGATTGTGATGCATGCCGCAGCTTACAAACATGTACCCATGGTGGAAGAGAACATCGAAGAGGGGATACGAAATAACGTTCTTGGAAGCAAGTATGTCATTGATGCTGCTATCAAACATCAGGTTCAAAAGTTCATCCTCATTAGTACCGATAAGGCGGTTCGACCAACAAGCGTGATGGGGGTTACAAAGCGTATTAGTGAGCTTTATGGGCAAAATGTGCTTGCTTCAAAAGAGGATGGACTAAATAAAACAGAGATTGTCTCAGTACGATTTGGAAATGTTTTAGGAAGTAGTGGTTCTGTGATACCAAAGTTTAAAACCCAGATTGAAAATGGGGAAGATGTGACCGTGACCCACCCTGAGATAACACGATATTTTATGCTCATTCCTGAAGCCTGCGAGCTTGTACTTCAAGCTGGTGCGATAGGTGAGGGGGGTGAGATTTTTATCTTGGATATGGGTGAGCCCGTTAAGATTGTTGATCTTGCTCAAAAGATGATTAACCTTAGTGGACGGAGTGATATTAACATTGTCTTTACAGGCATCAGACCGGGGGAAAAGTTGTATGAGGAGCTACTCATCAGTGAAGATGATAAAAAGACTGAGTATGACTCCATCATGGTCGCTTCACCAACTGAATATGTGATAGACAAGCTCAATCATGACATTGAGGCTCTACTTGACACAAATAAGCCATTAGAGCAACTTAAAGTCATTGTCCCGGAGTTTAATCACACGACCTAAGCCTCTTAACATAGTTATCAATGAGATAAAAGGATATGAATGAAAAGTATATATCTGATATTAGTGATGCTCTCTTCCCTACACGCTCAAGCCCCTCAACTCTTTCTGCTTAAAACCTACAAAAATGACATGAATGTGACAGGCTGGGTTATGAGTGAGAAGCTCGATGGTGTCAGAGCCTTTTGGGATGGAAATAAGCTTATATCTCGAAGTGGAAAAGTCTTTTTGGTACCTAAGAGCTTTATTAAAGACTTTCCTCCTTTTGCGCTTGATGGTGAGTTATGGAGCAGACGCGGTGACTTTGAACATATTGTCTCTATTGTCAATACCAAGAAGAGTGTACGGTCGTGGGATGAACTTCATTATATGGTCTTTGAAGTACCTGAACAAGAGGGAAATTTTTTTGAAAGATTAGAGAAACTTCAGACCTATCTTAAGCACCATACACAGACAAATATTAAGGTGATAGAACAGATTAAAATCCACTCACAAGAACAGGTGCAATCATATTTTAAAAAAGTGACTCAAGAAGGGGCCGAGGGTATTGTGGTGCGCAACCCTAATGTGCCTTACTATACAGGTAGAAGTCAATTGGCTCTAAAATTTAAACCTTTTATTGATGCTGAGTGCAGAGTACTTAAGCATATGAAAGGAAAGGGAAAGTATAAAGACAAGATGGGTTCACTCTTGTGTGAGTATCAGGGAAAAGAGATTAAAATTGGCTCAGGGTTTAGCGACGTACAAAGAAACAGTCCACCCAAGATTGGTACCTTGATAAGTTTTAAATATTATGGAAAAACAGCCTTAGGCAATCCAAAATACCCTGTATTTTTAAGAATTAGAAGGGATGCAAATCTAAGTTTAATAGAGTGAAGAAGAGTGCTTGAAATGGTAAAAAAGATTAATTTAACAACTCTTCAAAATAAGCCTTGACAAATTAAATGATTTAGTCTATAATTTCGCCCTCTTAAGCATCAGTTTGAGAATCATATTGGGGTATCGCCAAGCGGTAAGGCACTAGTTTTTGGTACTGGCATTCGGGGGTTCGAATCCCTCTACCCCATCCACTTTTTTAGATTTTTTTGTAAAAAATCTACGTGTCGCGGAATAGAGCAGCTCGGTAGCTCGTCGGGCTCATAACCCGAAGGTCATAGGTTCAAATCCTATTTCCGCAACCAATTTACTTTCACAAACAAACTAATCATAAAACACAACATTTTAAAGACTATGACTAAACTTATTATCCTATTTAGTGTAACGACTACAAAATTATTTTTCTAAGTAAGTTCGTTTTCCTCTAATATCTCCAAATAAGATTACATCTCTTAATAAAACATTTTTAGCCAGACCCTCTTCATCGAAGATGACATTGAGTTCACCATCTTTACTTTGAAAGATATCTTGATGCAAGATGATGGTGAGAAGTCTGCCTTTGTCATCTTGCATGATCTCTTGAAGGGCCTCTTTCTTTTGAGCGCAGGGGACGTTGATATCTATCTCACAATTAGGGTTTTTGGAACCGATGGCAGTAAGAGATCTTGTCTCTCCCTCTTGGAGGGTGGGTAGTATCTTTTTTGTATTGAAGAAAAGGGACAAAAGATCATTATCGGTATAGAGCCTAAAGTTCTCTTGTGAAACTTTAAGGGTACTAATCTCCTCTTTGACATTTTTCATACTGTGTACATCATATTGGGTGCGGGTGCCTTTGTGCTCTTTGGTGTAGTGAACGAGCACTTTTTTTTCTTTATGATCAAACTTGAAGACATTGATCTTCGTGTAGTTGTCTGATTGGCGAAACTTGACAAAGACATCAGGTCTAAGGGTATTATTAATGATGGTACCTTGAGAGATATAAGACTCTTCTCTGTTTTGCGTAAGGGCAGCAGACATACCAGTTGTCCATGCATGCACTAGGATAAGATAATTGTCGTTTTCTTGATTATAACTAATCTCCGCCTTGCCGATTTCGCCAAAAAGGCCAAAGCTAACATCATAGCCTGCCTTAATCTGCTGGGCATTAAGCGTGTTTAAAATAAGTGTGATTGCGAGTAGGATTTTTTTCATATATTATTATACATTTTTTCAATTTCATTTTGATAAAATGCTTCATCCTGTCGGTGTAGCTCAGCTGTATAGAGCATCGGATTCCTAATCCGGAGGTCATGGGTTAGAATCCCATCGCTGACACCACCCAAACCACACAAATAAGGGCCATTAAAACCCTAAAAACCTTGACTTATTATTGTTTATGTATTTTTTAAAATTAAAAAAGTATTGACTAATTTAAGTCTTTATGTTATCTTTTTTACCAATTAAGTAAAAAAAGAGTAAAAATTATGACACAACATAAAACATGGCACTCAGTAAAGAAGAAGAAGACCCCAGGAATATACTTTAGACATTCAAGCAAATTAAAAACCTTTGAATATGCATATAAAGAAATGAATAAAATAATAAAGCTGAAGACAATAGGAGAAGACAAGGAAGTAGAAGCATTTGATGAACTTAGAGAGATCAGAAAAGAAGAACATAACGAAAAATATTTAACAGAAGAAGAAAAGGATAAGAAGAAAAGATCAGAAGAATTAGCACAGATAAAAAAGAATATTACCTTTAAAGAGATCGGTGATCAATTAGTAAGAGATAAGAGAGTAAAGAAAAAAATAAAAACATGGTACGCAACAGAATCAATAATAAATAATCATCTTAATAGATATCATTTAAAAAAAATAAATGACATAACGACAAACTGGATAGAATCGGTAGACATTGAAATAAGAGAGATCCAGCAAGCTGATTCATCAATTAATAAAATATTAACAATATTTAGAGAAATAATAAATATCGCAAAAACAAAAAAATATTTAAATGAAGATGTAGAATATGACATAAAGATATCAAAAGTTGAAGACAATGAAAAAAATATATTCATAAGTGATGAGATAATAAATAAATTATTAAAAGAACTAAAAGAGAGAAGTCCTCAGACATATGCAATAACATTAATAGCGACCCGGACAGGATTAAGAAATTCAGACATTATAAATTTTAGAGTAAGGGACCTGAGAGAAAGTGAAAATAAAATATGGTGTAAGGGTACAAAACGAGGAAGAAAAAGATTTGTATACTTAGACGATGAAACAATAGAAGAAATAAAAAAATACTGTAAAGACAAAGAAAGAGAAGAACTAATTTTTACGAATGAAGACGGGTCCTCAAGAAACGGAGTAAATTCAACATTCGGAAGAATATTAGACAACTTATACAACATAAAAAAAGACGGAACATTAAAGCCAAGGGAAGACAGAGCAGACTTTCACTCTTTGCGGCACACATTTGCAAATAAAGCACTGAGATCAGGAATGAATATCAAGGATTTACAAATTCAATTAGGACACAAAGACATCAAAATGACGCTTAGATATATCATTGACGATGAAGAGAAAAGATTTGATGACGTTAAACGCATGTTTAACACACTTTAAACACATATTTAACACAAAAGAGACCCAAACCCCGGCTCGACACTCAAAGGGCTATAAGCCCGTTTCCCTTAGCGAGATAGCTACGCTATCTCTATCTGATCTCTTTCACAGTCGATCAGATAGAGATTAGCTACGCCTAAAGATCAAAAAGTTTTTGACCTTTGAAAAAGATTTTAGCAGTATGAGTAGAATAAGAGTCATCATAAACATACGCACAATCTTCTATATTCTTGTAAGCTTTATAATCATCACGATGCTTATAAACACCACTCATATAAATAAAAGACTCATAATCAAGATTACATGTTTTTACATTTACACAAGTCTTACCGTTGTCACCCTTGTACTTTGTAAAAGCAGAAACGTTCTGATCACGAAGATGATTTTCTGAAAAATCATAAAGATCTTCAATATAAGTCTCTTTTGACATAATAAAATATTTACCAAAAGAACAAATAGCTAAAAAGCTTTCTTGAAATTCTTTATATTTAAATAGATATTTAACGTTATCATCTGCGTAATAAAAATCTCTATCAGACTTTAGATTTGAAACATCATTAAGATCATTAGAAAACAATTCATATTCTGAAACTGTATCTATAACGTGAAAATTCTCATCATCAAAACGAGAATTAAAATATTTTAAATAGCAATCATCTGAAGTAAAATCAAGTACAAGATCACAACTCTTTTTATCAAAAATATCTATCTTAAAAATCTTATCATCTTCAACAATATTATCATCATCATCAACAGTCAGAGCCGAAGTGATTTTAAACTCATTATTATCAAGAGATCTCTTTAAAGAATATAGAGAATGCGTTTTATTAAAATCATTAATAAGCCCATAATTAAGAAATGATTTTTTAAATTTACGTAATTTGGTAAGGCCAAATAAAACACCCCGCTTATAACTAAATGTACGTATATTTAAAACAGTTGAAATAGCATAAGCAAGATCATTATCAGCACGTTTTTCAGCATCTCTCTCACCCTTAGGGTTTAAAGTTTTCAAGACATACTTCATAACATAAGACATAGCAGCATCAGAAGCCTTAACATCATTTTTAAGTGTAAGTATTCTAATTATAAAACCACGACCACCAGAACCTTTTGTTAAAAATTTATCAAAATAAGTATCACCATCAAGATCATCAAGATCAATAAGATATTCAACAGATCTATCATCTTTAGAATTAAGTCTTTTGGTTTTAAACAACCCCGAATCACGAAGATTATCAAATTGATTTTGACTCATAACAATATGAGTTCTACCAATTTTTTCATTCATTCTCCACTTTTTAAAAGCAAGTGAAATAAAAGGAACAACATGATCAGGATTGATATATATAGCTTCATGTAAATGATAATTATATTGTTTAGTAAATTCAAGCATTCGAAGCCAGAACCATTTACCAAGTTTTCCATTTTTAGTAAGACGATCATCATATATAGTTCTCATAAAATGACGAAGATCAGCAGCTTGATCAGCAGCATAATTACATTGATCATAAAATGAATACTCTTTATCTTCACTTTTTTGATATTCTGAATCAATAGTAGCAGTCAATAAAAGAGTATCAAGATTATTTTCTTTAACATACATACCAGTTGATGATTTGAAATTTTGAAGCTCAGCAGACTTTATCTCAACTTTTTTATCAAGAACATTAGACATTGAAACAGATTCACCGGTAAGTTTTGAAATAAGAGAAGAATTATCAGCCCAAGCCTGTGCATTTTCATCTAACTTATCTCTTAAATCCTTTATTACAGTATTGAAATAATTTACAGAAACTTTTTTACCTATAAAAGTGTCCGACAAAGTACTTAATGATACAAGGTGATCACGAAGTTCCCCTATCTGTATGTTTAACTTATCCAACTTTTTGTTGTAGTTCTTATCAAATGTATCTAATTCTTCTTTTTTCTGGCTCAAAAGGGAAATGGCATGAGTTGTTTTATATTCAAGTTCGAGACGAGCCGAAGAATACTTAGTGTGATCAGCAGCAATAGAAAGACGATCAACAGAATAAGTAATAGTTTTTGAAAGAATAGAGTTGATCTTTAAAATATTTTTTGATTTTATGTTGAGATTTAACACGTAGTGCCTTTGTATGCAAGACACAATATCATGTTGGTATCAATATTTATTTTAGTAATTAAGGATTGTCCCATAATACTTTCTTCTCTCAGTAACTTATGAAATTTGATCACTGATTGAAATCAGCAATTCTCCCTAATTAATTTGTTATGCACATTATAATACAAATATCAGCGATTTTTCCATTTGCCCTTTTATTATAAAGAATAATTTTAGACGGATTAAATCAAGTTATATACTGATTAAAATCAGTAATATGCTTTATTGATTCAATTAAATAATGATTAAATAAAGTGATATACTGATTTTATTGTATACTTTCGGCATATGAATTACGAAGGAGGTCAATCTATGGATGTAGATAAGGTCTTTAGAAAAATACATCGTATGCTTGAAGATAAAGAGGATCGAAAAATATCTCAACGTGAAGTTGCAGAGAGAATCGGTTGTTCTTTAGATACCTATAGTGCACACTACAGAGGGACGAATAAACCGACCTCTGTAAAGCACTTTCTTGAACTGCTTAGCTTATTGAATGATGAAGATATTTTGAAAGCAATTAAGTTATATAAATATAAAACAAATAAGGATACAAATGAACTTGCTTAATACACTTTTAGAAATATTAAAAACAGATGAGCGTTTTTTAGCAGATGGAAAACTATTAAAAAACAAAATTATAGAGAGCGCTTTAAAGTTAGATACTGCTCTTATTGAACTTCTGCTGAGCAATAACGAAATTAAAAAGGTTTTCTTTGTAGTACTCCAAACCAGTGTACATGTTTTTAATAAAGATAAGTTTATAAAGTTTGTCTCAAATAAAGAATTCTTACCTAATAGTTATACTTCATTTAAAAACAAAATAGGTCTTTTTTCTGATGATATATATTTAAAGGCAAATAATGACGTTGTCCTTGCTTGGCCATATAAAGATTGTGTACTTGAAGGAGGACAGAATAGAGATGATGCCAAGTGTAATGAAATTTTTTGGAATGAAACACTTGCATCTAATGAAATTGATAGATTATATGATCCCAAAGTTTTTGCTAATTTTAGAAAAATAACACATAATGAAGAGACAGTGCCAACAGAAATTTCTTCTACAGACAACCTTGCCATTAAAGGAAATAACCTTTTAGCCTTGCATAGTCTTTACAAACGTTATCCTGAAGCAATAAAGTGCATCTATATTGACCCTCCATATAATACTGGAAATGATAGCTTTCAATATAACGACTCATTTAATCACGCAAGTTGGCTCACCTTTATGAAAAATCGCTTAGAGATCGCATATAAGCTATTATCAAAAGATGGTTTGATTTTTATATCAATTGATGATTATGAACATGCCTATTTAAAAATTCTTATGGATGAGATTTTTGGACGAGAAAACTTTGTTAATAATATCATTGTAAGAAGATATGATAAAAATCTTAATACTCAGTTTATCAACAAAGGGTTAAAAAGTCTAAATACCGGTGTTGAATATGTCTTAGTGTATTCTAAAACTCCAACTACTATTAATCCAGTATTTAGAGAAGCTGACGGTAAAAGAAAGGAATCTGGTTACTGGAAAGGCTTTTGGAATGATGCGGATAGACCAACGATGAGATACGATATACATGGTTATGTACCAGTAGAAGGTCAATGGAAATGGCAAGAAAGCCGAGCTATTAAAGCAATTAAGAATTATGAAGAATATGAAGAAAAATATAAAGACAAAATGTCTCTTGAAGAATATTGGTCAACTACAGGAAAGACAAAAGAGTTTATTTGTCGAAAGCTTTCGGGAAAAGGAAAAAACAAGGGTGTTGAACATTGGATTTCTCCTTCTGATGAAATTCTAAGAACATCTAACTGGACAGATGTTTTAGCATCCAAATCAGTTGATCTTGATTTTGATAGCCCAAAAAATCCTGAATTGATTAAAGAGCTTATAAAAATGGGTTCAGGAGATGGGGATATTATTTTAGATTTTTTTGGAGGTTCTGGAACTACTGCAGAAGCTGTCCTTGATCTTAACAATGAAAGTGAAGAACAAAGACAATTTATTATTTGCGAACAAATGGATTATTTCGATAAAACTACTTTGCAGCGTATTAAAAATACAATCAACTCAAATAAATCAGGAAATGTAGTTACTTGTAGTTTAGTTGAATACAATCAAAAGTTCATTAATGCGATAAAAAATGAGAAAAATACAAATGAAATACTTAAAATATTTAATGAAGTCAAGACAAAGGGATTCTTGAATTTTAATTTTAATGAAGAGAAGTGGGTCAATAATCTCAATTCTTTCAAAGAGTTGGCATTAATAGATCAAAAACAAACACTGATAGACCTCTTAGATAAGAATCAGATATATATTCCTTATGATGAAATTGAAGATGAAGAGTTTAATATAAGTGATTCAATCAAACGACTAAATAAAAACTTCTATCAAGGGAATCAATAATGTTTTTAATGGACTATGTATATTGTAAAACAGGTGCAATTAATACATTTACTTGTGTTGATGATACTTGTATTAATTTTAGATTATTAAGAGTGAAATTAGACCCTACTGATAAGAATACAAAAGATTTGTTTTCTCGAGCGCGTGATAGGTTTGAAGTAGCAGAATTAAATGATGCTGACTCTGGTGCAAAAAACAGAACAGATCAAGCTAAGAAATACAGTGGTTTTATTGGTTTTGTTGCTGAGGAAATCATATATCAAGCACTAATTTTATTTAATGAGAAAGTTATAAACAATGGCTATTCTGATAAAATTGAAATATCATTAGATGACAGTAACACTGCAAAAGATCAAGTTGACATCAGAATTAAAAAGTCCTTTTATGATAAAAATAAAATAAAACAAACAAAATCTTATACAGTTGAAATAAGATCATCTATGCCAGCTAAAGACACTCTTGATACGGTTTGTCGTAATTTTGACATTTTGGGTCCATACTTCAATGCCGTTAAACCAAGTGAGATAAAAAAAGATTTTTATATCAGAGGAATATTTGATTTAAAATATGACGATTACCCAGAGTTACATGAAACATACCCATCTAAATATGGACCAAAGATTGATTACAAAATTACTGCTCCCAAAATTTTAGCAGAAGTTTATATTGATCAGAATTTAAATCTTATTCATCCATTAGATTTTTATATTCCTGGTGGTGCGACCAATGACATGATGGATGATGATGCCCTCGCGTATAATGGAAAAATGGAAAATGATAAATTTAAAAATCCAAAAGGATTCTTTCGAAAAATCAAGCTACACAAATCATTAGATGCTGTTTCTATTATTAGCAGAGTCCTTTCAACTGTTAACGATGAGCATATGAAAGGAAAATAACATGAATACTTTACATGAAGAATTAACAGCTGCACAAAAGTTTTCATCTATTACTAAAGAGATTCCATTATTTGTAAGTAAACATATAAATCCAAATTTTGAAATAAGACCCTACCAACAAGAAGCATTAGGCCGGTTCTTCTACTTTATGGAAGATTACAAAGATAGGAACAAACCTACTCAGCTGCTATTTAATATGGCAACTGGATCTGGGAAAACACTTATTATGGCGTCTTCTATGCTTTACTTATATGAACAAGGATATAGAAATTTTATCTTTTTTGTTAATAGCACAAGTATTATAGAAAAGACAAAAGATAATTTTTTAAATAACCTTTCTTCAAAGTATCTTTTTTCTACAAAAATAAATTTTAATGGTAAAGAAGTTAAAGTAAATGCACTTTCAAACTTTGAATTATCTAATCCGGATGATATAAATATTATCTTTACGACTATACAGGGTCTTCACAGTTCTTTAAATACACCAAAAGAAAATGCTATTACCTATGAGGACTTTGAGGATAAGAAGATTGTTCTCTTAGCTGATGAAGCACACCACATCAATGCACTAACTAAATCAAAGTTGAGTAAAGAGGAATCAGCCGAAAAGAATTCTTGGGAAAATACTGTAACCAAAATTTTTGAATCTCATCGAGATAATCTTCTTCTTGAGTTTACAGCAACAATTGATTTAGAAGATGAAAATATTCTAAATAAGTATAGTGACAAGCTAATATACAAATATAATTTAAAAGAATTTAGAGAAGATTTATACTCCAAAGATGTAAAGGTTTTAGCAGAAGATACTGATCCTATGTACAGAGCACTTGGCTCTTTACTCTTAAGTCAATACCGTCTTAAAATCGCGGAAAAATACGGATTATTTATTAAGCCTACAATCTTAATGAAATCTAAAAATATAAAAGAATCTTTATCCTTTGAGGAAGACTTTCATCTGTTTATTTCAAAACTATCTGGCACTCAATTGGAAGAGGTAAGGGAATCAGGTAAGTCTACGCAAATAATAGCTCAAGCTTTTTCTTTTTTTGAAGATAATCAAATTAGTTTAGGTAATCTTGCAACTGAAATGAGAGAAGCTTTTTCTGTAGAAAAAACTATTTCAGTGAATTCTAAAAATGACACAGATGAAAAACAACTCATAATTAATTCATTAGAAGATGAAAACAATCAAATTCGTGTCATCTTTGCTGTTGACAAACTAAATGAAGGTTGGGATGTATTAAACCTGTTTGACATTGTTCGTCTCTATGAAACACGAGATGGCAAAAATGGTCAACCTGGTAAAACAACTATGGCGGAAGCTCAACTAATCGGTCGTGGAGCAAGATATTTTCCATTCTCTTTAAATGGAGAAGACAAATATAAAAGAAAATATGACTTAGATGCAAGTAATGAGCTGCGTGTACTTGAAGAGTTATACTATCATTCACAACAAGATTCACGATATATAAGTGAATTAAACAAGGCTCTTGTACAAACTGGAATTAAAGCAGATACTACAGTTCAGCGCGATTTAAAAATAAAGGACAGTTTTAAACAAACTGATTTTTGGAAATACGGAAAAATTTTCCTTAATGAAAAAAGAGAAAATACAAGAGATGATATTTTTGGACTTGACGATAAAGTAATATCAACTAAGCATTTCTCATACAAGTTACGCACTGGTTCAACTCAAAGTATTAGTGTGTTTGATGAGATCACTAAAGTAAATGGATTATCCCAAACATCTACAAAAGAAAAATCTTTTGAACTCACCAAAGATTTTGGGCAGCATATAATCATGAAGGCTATGCAAAAATTGAATTTTTACAAATTTTCAAGTTTAAAAAAATATTTTCCAAAACTCACATCTGCAAAAGAGTTTATTAATGACGATAAATATTTAAACACTGTGCTTGTAGAAGTTTCAGGAACACAAGATAAACTGGAAGCCTTATCAGCTGAGGATAAGTTGAATATTACTATGTCAACACTCTCAAAGATAGAAAAAGAAGTTATGGCTAACAACGTAGATTATAAAGGAACTGAAGAGTTTAAGCTTCATCAAGTTTCCACAGTTTTCAAAGATAGAACAATCACAGTTTACGATGATCAAGAAAAAGCGAGAGGTATGTTAGGTAATCCTAATCAACTTTTAGAACTTGACTTAGGGAACAAAGATTGGTACATTCACACTGAAAATTACGGTACAGATCAAGAGAAACTTTTAGTTAAATTTATTAGTAATTATATTGATGAGTTACAAGACGCCTTTGAAGAAGTATATTTACTTAGAAATGAAAAGGACTTTAAGATATTTGATTTCTTAGATGGACAAGCTTTTGAACCAGACTTTGTTTTATTCTTAAAAGAGAAAAAAGAGAAAGAATTAATTACTTATCAATTGTTTATCGAGCCAAAAGGAGAGCACCTACTTGAGCATGATGAATGGAAAGAGAAATTCTTGAAAACAATTAAAGACAAGTATGAAATTGCAGTTAAATTTGAAAATCAAGATTTTAAATTATTTGGATTGCCGTTTTTTAACAAAGGGAAAAGAGACAAAGAGTTTTCAGAAAAATTCAAACAAATCACAAAAATTGTTTCGTAATACTTTTATTAGAGTTGGCATCCACACTTAAATAGCCCTATTTAAACCGTGTACAAATCGTTTAGGTGGGACATTCTGTTGTCGGGTAGCTACGAATTAAATACTTAAGAAAGATCAAAACCCCGAATTATCAAGATAGTACTGAGTCACACTCTCACGCGTATGGTTTATCTCAAGCGAGATATGCCGTAATGACTCACGATATGACATGCGATTTAAGTTAGAAATCATTCTATCTCGACAATATGACGTTCTATAAAAATTAGATTTTATGCCTAAATCTTTAAGAGCAGCAGCATATGAAGAATAAGGAACAGATACACCTTGACCAATTTTTGAAATTAGAGAATGAAGCTCATTTGTTAAAATAATCGGATCGTATTCACGACCCCCTTTTCCGGAAATTGAAACAAGACAATTGTTTTTAATATAAGCATGAGGGCTCTCTACAATGGCCCGTGCTTCACTGACTCTTAGGGCCGTTAGGCCCTGTAGCTCGGCAATATAAGCAAAGCCAACATTCCGCGAACTCAAATTATCAAGAATAGCATCACGATCTTCAAGAGGTATATAGTCATTTCTATCAGCTTTTTCTTCAGCATGATCTTTAACTTCTTTAACGTAGTTATCAAAGACGTCTTTACTTGCAGCAACTGAAACATTAGTTTCTCGGAGCCCCTGAAGCATCGAGCTGAAGCTCCTCGCATAATTTACTTTAGTTATTGAAGATTGATTATTAGACATACGATCACGGAGGAAGGAATCAATTTTTTTATCTATAAAATGTGTATTGAGCTTATCCTCTTCACCGTATCGATTAGATATATAGTTAGCAAAATCACGTATCATATCATTCCTTTTGTCATTTGTTTTAACACCAAAAGTACATCTCGAAGGACCGCCATCAACACCACTTGAAGAAGAGTGCTTACTGGTATTAAGTCGATCCAATCTTACCAATGAATTTTTAACCTGTCTGCTAAAGTCGGAGCCTTTTAAATTACGACCCATGAGTATAAACCTCAAATTTATCAATATAAGTTTTTATTGTCTGTCGTGAAACTTTACATCTATAGCGATCATAGATCTCTTGAGCAATAGATCCAAAACCGTAAGACAAATCACTATAGTGATCATAATAAAGATCAATAATATCTTTTCTATACTTTTTAACAGCATCACTACGCATGCCAAAATCCGGATAGATAACTTCAGGACTATTTTTAACAGCTTTAGAGAGTTTATCACCAAGTATCGACATGCAACGAGCAACAGAATAAGTATTAACGTGAGTACCCTTTAAATACTTTGTAGCAGCATGAATAGCAGAAGCTACATCTTTCTCCTCACAATTGAAGATAATACTAAGCTTTTTTACGTCTTTTCGCTTGAACATAATTCAACCCCTTCTTTACTTCATAATGTTTTGCAAAAGACATGTCACCTAATTCACCAGCATCCCGACCATTTGGAATAACAAATTCAACATGTAAACAATATTCATCATATTTCTCACCAAAATCATGATCAACTAAATCATGAACCAACTCGACACCCGTCACAAGGTTGATAGATGTCATCTCATTTTTAAAGATATTAAAAAGATAAATTTCTGGTTCTGGATAATCTTCACAAACAACTTGAAACTTTTTCCATTTTTTCATAATAACAACTCCTTTAAGCTCCCACTACTGGAGAGCTAATAATAAAAATGAGATCCAAAAAGGATAAAAGAAAATAGTGAGCACAGCAAAAGTAAGTAAAGTAAGATTTATTCAATGGAAAAATCCATACCAAAAACCAAAAACCAAAAAACGAATAACGCTCGAAAAGCGGAAGTGTTGTTAAATAAACACATTGTGTGTAAGTAGCACCCTGCTACTAAACTAAAAACTTCAAAACGGGAATATAGCCGTCATCCCCACAACTCCTTAAGTCATAAAATTATTAATATTATCTCCTTTTAAAATATTGCTTAAAGTCCAATTGACTGAACTATATTATAAACAATGGAATAGAAAAGTTAAGAAATGGTAAAAATTTACGCGTGAATAGTGATAAGAGCGCATAAATAGGCAATAGTTCTCGGATTCCTAATCCGGAGGTCATGGGTTAGAATCCCATCACTGACACCACTTCTCAACCCCTTTAACAACGTTTAAATATCTCTACGGCACTTTGGTATAATTTGGCAAAAGGATGGCTATGGCTGATGTTGCTGCAATACAGATGAAAATGAGTGATAATAAGGCTGAAAACATTGCTAAAGCAGATAAGATGGTGATAGAGGCAGCCTCCAAGGGAGCGAAGATTATCTTACTTCCTGAGCTTTTTGAGAGTGAGTACTTTTGTAAGGATATGGACGAAAAGTACTTTTCTTTAGCGCAGCCAAGAGAAGGTAACCCACTTTTACAACACTATGTTCACTTATGTCAAGAACTGGATATTGTACTTTTGGTGAGCTATTTTGAGAAGGCTGAGACAAAGTTTTATAATGCCTTAGTGGTGATTGATGCAGATGGAACAATTTTAGAGAATTATAGAAAGACCCATATTCCTGACGGACCGGGGTATGAAGAGAAGTTTTACTTCTCACCAGGAGATACGGGATTTAAAGTTTGGGAGAGTAAGTATGGCAAGATTGGTGCGGGTATCTGTTGGGATCAATGGTTTCCTGAGACGGCCCGTTCTTTAGCACTAATGGGAGCAGAACTTATCTTTTTCCCAACGGCCATTGGGAGTGAGCCTGAGATTAAGGTGGACTCCAAAGAACATTGGCAAGCTGTTCAGATGGGACATGCTGCGGCTAACATGGTTCCTGTGATTGCTGCTAATCGCATAGGAGAAGAGGTAGGTGAGAGTTGTACACTTGAGTTTTATGGTTCTTCTTTTATGAGTGATTGTACAGGCAAAAAAATTGCTGAGGCCTCAAGAGATAAAGAGGAGATACTCTTCGCTAGCTATGATCTAGAAGCCAATGCTAAGTTACGAGAGTATTGGGCACTCTTTCAAGACAGACGCCCTGAGTGTTATGGGGAGTTAGTTCGTAGTTTGTAGTTTCTAGTTTTTAGTTTTTGAAGCGTTATAAGTAAAGTAGTATAAATTTTAGAAGAGACTAAAAACCAGAAACGAAAAACCAGAAACCAAAACGCAGGGAAGCGGAATTACTTCCGCGCACCGTATCTAATAGTGGAACCTTATTTGCTAGTCAACTTCTAATAAGGAATGACTATGGAAATAATTTTACGTGATAACATGATTATCGTGCGTACGGGATTTGACATATTAAAAGCGCCGTGGATGGATGATTTTTTAAACTGTTATTCCCAAGATATGCTCTTTTTACCGAAGTCAGTGTTGGTTTTTGCAAATGCTTCACTCTCAATTGCTAAAGAGGAATTCTTGTATCAGCTTTGTGAGTATTACACCAAAGATAAAGAGACGGATAGTGACTTTTATTTGCGCTCTTTATTGAAGTACATGAAGTATCCTATCAAGATAGAACTCTTAGAACAAGAAGAACCTGAAAAAATCGAGGTACGCTTGCAAGCGCGAAGTAACTCAGAAGTACATATCAAGCTTGATACCCCTAACCGTTGGGTAATCTCGTATTTAAAATCGCAGCTTGATCTGTATGTTACACAAGAGGGATATATGAACCTCTTTTTAGATTTACCAGATAATAAGGCTAAGGGACGACTTGAGCGTGCCTTAAATAAACGTCATATTTTACATTATGAGATTCAGTACACCTATGATGCCTACTTTATGCAAAACCTCTACTCTGATTTTGGGCAGTTTGAGTATGAAGACCATAGTGATGATGAGATTGATGAGATGTTACACTACTATACGGTGCTTGAGTGTCCTGTTGGTTCTTCTCAAGATGCACTGAAACGTTCGTATAAGAAGCTTGTGAAGGTGTATCATCCTGATAAGGTACATTGTGAAAATCCCGACACGGTGAATCACTACACGCAAAAGTTTCAGCTTTTGCAAGAGGCTTATCAAGCCCTTCGTATCGTCTCATAGAGTTAGCTATAATTAGGTATGAATTTACCTAAACTGCTGACACTAACCCTACTCTGCTCACTTGCACTCTTTGCAAGTGGCTACCCTAAACCCCGTAGTTTTACCCATGCGCAAAAGATTTTTAAGCAGATGGATTTAGATTATACCCGTACGGCCTTTTCAAATGATGAGTATATGTATGACCCTACTACCTGTTTGAACAAACTTTACCTTAAAAAAGATCATAATAAGTCAGTTGTATTTGTGCGGATTGTACCTGAAACGCTTGTAGCTAAGGGAAGAGAGTGCTATACTCAGCCCATTTGTACCAACATGAGTGGGCAAAAGCATAAGGGCTTGAGTTGTTGCCGCAAGGCGGATAAAAACTATAAAAAGTATGAGAGAGATATTTTTAATATTATGCCTATTGTTGAGGGCAGAGAGTATTTTAATGTGGAGCCCCCACTGCATATCCGTGGGAATATTGCAAGGGTTTATCTTTATATGAATAAGTATTATCATCTTAATTTAGATGATAAGCAGCTTCAAAAATATGAATTATGGCATCAGCAAGATAGCGTGGATGAAAAAGAGTGCGTGATGCATGAGCGTATTTTCAAGGTTCAAGGACGCTCAAATCCTTGGATTAAATCCTCTTGTGAGACATTAGAAAGTAAGGACTCAAAGTCTTCACAGGAGTAGAGATGCAAGTTCTTATCTTGCAGGTTGTGTAGCTCTTTTGAAAAACCCCGCTTAGCAAAGAGCATGAGTATATCGGGTTCAAAATCTATCTTTTCACACTTCTCAATGAGTCGGTTGAGCTCTTTTTTGTTGAGTTTATGATTCTTCCATTTGCACTCACCAATAATGAGCTTGTTATTGAGGGTGGAGGCCATGAGGTCGATTTCTACCTGTCTGTCCCAGTAAGAACCACTCTCTATGAGTTGTGAAAACCGCGACTTTATCATCTCATTACTAAGCTCTTCAAAGGTGTAGCCGATAAAGGCTTGATGATGCTGGAAAAAGTGCTCAATCACCTTCTCATAATTTCCCTCTTCGATGTCTTTTCGCATAGGGGCAATAAAATAGAACCAAAACCGTAAAAAAGGAGAGGTGAAACGCATCTTATGTGAGATACGGTGGCGAGCTACCTCGCGTTTGAGCTTATTCCCACTTTTATCGGCAGGCTCTTCTCTTGAGTATTCTGCCTTAAGAACACCACTGTTTTGAAGGTGTTTAAGACTGAGTCCTCCATAGAGGTTACTGACCCCACTTTTGTTAAAGGCTGAGAAGATGCGTCTGTCTCCTCGCGCAAGGTTGGTAAGCAGCTTGGTGTAAGCAGGCTCATTGGTGGTGAGTTCTTGGATTTGATTGTGTAGGGTACCGAAGTTATCAAGGATTTGGGTCTGAATGAGCTCATCTAGGTTGGTGTCAATATCAACCTGCCAACCTAAGCCACCAAAGACAGAGAAGTACTCGATGAGTTTTTCGATATCGTGTATCATGTGACGGCAATAAAAGGATCTAAATTGCTGTTTAATCATCTTTTATTTGAGATAGGTGCCATTGTCTTTGACATCGATTTTTCCTGCGTCGATGAGGGCAGTTAAAGTACGTTTGTAGGCTTTTTTACTTAGGCCAAAGACATTCTTGATATCTTCTGCGTCACTCTTGTAGTTATAAGGAAGTTTCCCCCCGTTTTCATCTAGCATCTTAAGAATCTTCTCTTGTCCTGCATCAGAGTTTTTATCACCAATACGTTGTAGGCTAAGATCTAGTTTACCATCAGGACGACCTACTTTAACGTAGGCTTTTCGTGTTTGGCCTATTTCAATGTTTTCAAAGATCTCATTATGAAAGATCATGCCTTCATACGTATTGTTCACGATACATTTGTAGCCCATTGGGGTTTTAGCCATGATGAGGATGGAAACCTCGTTGTTAGGTTTGAGGACTTTCTTGTGAAAGCGAAGGTGCTGAGTTAGGCGTTCTGAACCGATGAGTCGGTGGGTCTTTTCATCATAATTGACATAAAGAATGCGGTGTTCGCCTACTTTAAAGTCGCTTTTTTGATGGGTCTTTGGCACAAACAGATCTTTTTGCAGTCCCCAATCGACAAAGGCTCCAAAGTTGGTTAAATCAACCACTTTAAAGAAGCCATACTCATTAAGCATGGCCAATGGTTTTTCCGTGGTTGCGACAAGGCGATCTTCAGAGTCATTATAGACAAAGACTTCCAGCTCATCATCAATCTTCATAGTGTCATTGCAGTACTGATTAGGAAGAAGAACATCATTCTCATCCGCTGCCATTAAAAAGATGCCAGGGTCAGTGATGCGATCAACGCGAAGGGTATTTAGGCTCCCAAGCACTAGGTGTTCATTTATCATATGAAATTATAGCCCAATTTTGATGAAGTAAGTTTTGAGTCTTTAAACTTCCTTCTTTCCTCGAATAAGAACAGGAGAAAACTTCCAACCCCAGAAGCGAAGCGGACTTTAGAAAACTAGCCGTGGCGGTTTTACGAAGAGTAACGAAGTGAAGTTTACAAAAAAGTTTCAGGCGAAGCCGAAAAGATTAAGCCTCTTTTTTCCCACGAATTAGTACGGGAGCAAACTTCCATCCCCAAAAAATAAATAAAATAAGCCACAGACTCAAAGAAATATCAAAAACCCACAGCATTGGAAGATTAAATCCGAAGATAAGAGAGTAAGCGAGTCTCACAAGTACCACAATCTGAGTGAGGTAAAACAGCATAAGGGTTGTTTTATCGGCATGTGGAGGTTGGCCTGAATGACCGAGGGTAACGCGGGTACCAAAGCCTATAATAATGGTGGTTAAAAAGCCAAGCGCTAACATATGGATGTCGGCAAAGGCAAAACCGGTGTGTAAAATAATCTCGGCTAAGGTGAAGAAGGAGCCTAAAATAAGCGATATCGGCATCCAAAACAGAGCAATATGTAAAATCTTTAAGATATTAGGTGCTTGCGAAAAAGAGAGCTGCCATCTAAAGACTTCAAAAAGGATGTAAAGCCCTAAGAGTAAAGAGACAATCGACTTGATAATCTCTTTGTTTAAAATATCGGCAGTACTTATAATAATAAGTGCAAAGAAAACGGTCGGTACAAAGCCTGAACGTTTTTGCGCTAGAGAGTGAGAGAAAAAAGGCACCATTCTTTGCGCCACGCTAAAGGTTAAAAAGACAAGATAGAGGTTAAAGGCAAAGGGGATGGAGAAGTAGTTCCATCCTAAAAGGGTCTCGGCAATAAAAAGTCCATGGGCTGTTGTACCGATGTAGAGGGAAGTAAGTATCCAAAAAGGGTCATCTTTAATCTCGGCTTGCGCAGAGGTAAAGATACGCTGCATCATATATAAAAAGACTGCTTGTGCTAAAAAGAGCACCCCCATGCCCGCCATCATCAAGGTATGTGAAGTAAACAGACCGATACTAACTAAAATGGAGCCGAGTTGATAGAGAAAAAAGGTACGGATATAATAAGGTTTTTTAACGGGTTCACTGTGACAAAATCGTGAAAATGTGGTGTATAAAAAGCCAATGAAAAACTGGGTGAAGACGATAAAGATAAGCGAATAGGCATGAAAAAAAGAGGGGGCTAAAAGAGTGTGTGCATCTCCCTTGAGCATCAACTTATAACTTAGCATAAAAATTACCATACTCACTACCGCCCAAATAAGGCCGGCAATAAAAAAGGGTTGATGGGGTTGGGATAAAAAGTAGTTTTCTTTAGGTGCTTGTGGTTGGGTTGAAAAGCTTTGCATCATTTACGTCCTTAGGTGTCTTAATCATATAACATAAGAGATGAAAATTAGTTTATAAGTGTCTATTTTTTGATGAATATGCTACCATAAGTAAAAAGGTTTGGTGTGCAGGTTTTCATTCGGATTGTTTTTGTGTTTTCTTTTTGTGTTTTAAGCCTTTACGCCAATGTGCAAACAGAAGCAATATTTACAACACAAGAGAAGGCATGGATTCAGGCACATCCCCTTATTAGCTTTGGAGCAGACCCTTCTTGGGCACCCTTTGATTATATTGATGAAAAAGGGGAGCATCAAGGCATTGCTAAAGACTACTTAGTGCAGATAGCTAAGATTAGTGGTCTGAAATTTAGCCTTTATGCCAAGAAAAAGTGGGCTGATGTGATGGAAGATATTAAGGCACAAAAAGTTGACCTTGTTTCAGCGGTCTATTTCTCCAAACAAAGAGAAGAGTTTCTTCATTACACCCATCCCTATTTAAAACTCTCAGAATATATTTTCACCCTTAAAGAGACCGAAAAGATAAAGTCTTATGCGGACTTAGATGGAAAAAAGATTGCAGTTGTGAAGGGGTACGCGGTTGAATCTTGGTTGAGGGAGCATCATCCTTATCTTAAGCTGGTCATCAAAGAGAACCTTTTGGAGTGCATTCAGTCACTCTCAAGCGCAGAAGTGTTTGGCTATATAGGCGATCTTCCTTCAAGTCTGTATCTTCAAGAAAAATATTTTTTTACCAATATTAAGGCCAATAGGATTATTATCGATCGAGACCCCCTTGATCTGTATATGGCGGTTCGAAAAGATTATCCTATGCTGGCTTCTATTATCTCCAAATCCTTATCTCAGATAAGTCAGGCCACAAGAGAGAAAATTTTTGAAAAGTATGCAAAAGCATCCAAAAAACAGGGACTAAGAGGGGCCTTTGGTTTTGGTCGTCCTCCGTATATGTATGATAGAAGTAGTGCTAAAGGGATTGAGGAAGCCTTAGTAAGAAGAGCCTTATTGTTACGAGGTATAAAGCTTTTAGAAGTGCGGCAGATGTCCATACAAAGAGGGCAAAAGATTTTGTTAGCAAACCCAGAGATTGACTTTTCTGTGGGGGTGTTAGAAGATGAAAAAAGTGGCCTGTTTTATTCAGATAAGTTTGTGAAGTATGAAAATGTCGCTATTTCACGTAAGAAAGACAGAGTTCAACTTGAGAGTATCAAAGATCTGAGAAAATATAAGGTAATAGCTTGGTTGGATGCTTATAAGATGCTGGGTGAAAGGTTTGAAAAAGAGTTTAACCCCTTAGAGCGATCTGAAAATTACCAAGAGATCTTCGATCAAGGACTGCAACATGAACAGTTCTTTCAAAAAGAGGCTGATGTTATTTTAGTGGATAAAAACATCTTTAAATGGTATATGAATCAATACAAAAAGAAGTATGATACTGCCCAAGAGTATGAAATCCATAAGCTCTTCTCTAAGCCAACATGGGTAAGAGTGGCTTTTAAAGATAAGGTTTTAAGAGATGAATTTAACCAGGGTCTAAAAATCTTAAAAGAGAGAGGCGAGTATCAAAAAATAATTGATGCTTATTTGAAATTTGACCTTCAAAAGCAGTTAGACTTAACCGCTCTTATTGCCTCACTTTCTGCACAGTATCTGTATGAAAATCGATATGATGATCTTTTAACATTGATGAATAAACTCGATGCAATCAAAATTATTAAAGGTGTCGAATTTATCTCAAAAGATTCAAAAGAGAGTCTTATCCGCTTGGAGAAAAAAGATAAAAAGTACCTCAAAGTGGGGTCGTTTTCTTGGGAGGAATCCAAGGCCTTTATGATTAAAAAGCCGAGTTATTTACATAAAGATGGAAGGATGTTACATGTCGCAGAGGCTAGGGTCTATTTTGAGCTCAATAACCTAGAAGATATTGAAATATCGTATATCCCTAAATTGAGTACATTTCAAGATATCAAAGAGTATGAGCATATACGTATGATATACAAGATGTTAAACCTTGATTCTGAGGCAACTGCGCTGAGTGTAAAAGAGCAAAAATGGATACAAGAACATAAACAAATTCGTTTTGTAGGAGACCCTAATTGGCTTCCGTATGAGGCTTTTGATGATAATGGAAACTACATTGGTATTGTCGCTGATTACCTCAAAGAGATAGAAGAGATAACAGGACTTAGATTTGAGAGAATACAAACGAATTCTTGGGAAGAGTCAGTTGCCATGATGAAAGCGAAACAGAGTGATGTTATCTCTGAGACGACAGATTCGAAACTAAGAGAGTATTTTGATTTTACGAAACACTATTTAGAAAACCCTATTGTTATTATTATGGGGACTCAAGCTAAGTATGTGGATTCTATTTCACAGATAAAAGATAAAAGAGTGGCTATTATCAAAGATTATGGTTATGTTTCAAAAATCAAAGAAGCCTACCCGACATTGAAGTTTATTGACGTTACCGATATTAAGGAAGGGTTGAAATTGGTTTCATCTAATAAAGCAGATGCCCTTTTGGCCACTATGGCCCTTGGTTCATACAATATTAACAAAGGTGGCTTTGCGAATCTTCGTATTGTGGGTAAAACAGAGTTTTCTACGAGTATTGGTTATGGGGTTCAGCCTGAGATGAAACCACTGGTGGGTATCTTAAATAAGGCGATTGATATCTTAGATGAGGGGCGTAAGCAAGAGATTACTAAAAAATGGATTGCCCAAAAGTATGTTGAAAAGGTAGACTATACCTTGGTTTGGCAGATATTAGGCGTGGCTTCTGTTTTTCTGGCTCTGTTTTGGTACTGGAATAGGCAGATGCAAAAAGAGATAGGACGCAGGAAAGAGGCTGAAGACAAACTGCAAGAAGCCAACAGCATGATGAAGGATTCCATAGAGTTCTCTTCGATGATACAACAAGCACTTTTACCGACAAATGAGAGCTTTAAAAAGATCTGTCCCGACTCCTTTGCCTTGTGGAAACCTCGCGACATTGTGGGTGGCGATATCTATTTTATTGAACAACTTCGTCATGAAAAAGAGATTTTAATGATGATGATTGACTGTACTGGTCATGGGGTCCCTGGTGCCTTTGTGACTATGTTGGTTAAGGCGATTGAACGAAATGTAGTAGGCTATATTAAAGGCTCGCAAGAGAAGGTTTCACCAGCTGAGATACTGGCTATTTTTAATCGTAGTGTCAAACACCTTCTGAAGCAAGAAGAGAAGGATGCTCTCTCTAACGCAGGTTTTGATGCGGCTATCGTTTATATTAACAAAGAAGAGGACCTCTTTATCTATGCGGGTGCTGAGATTCCACTATTTTATTGTAATGAAGACGACAAGATTACTTATATTAAGGCAGAACGTCACTCTATTGGCTACCGTACATCACGTTCTGATTATGTTTTTAAAGATCACATCATTAGCTTAGATAAAATCAAAAGTTTTTACCTTAGTACGGATGGGTATATGGATCAAAACGGAGGAGAGAAAGGCTTTCCTTTTGGACGTAAACGCTTTATGCAGTGCTTGCAAGAGTCTCATGATATATCTATGCAAGCTGTATCTAAAAGGCTTGAAGAGCGTTTGCAAGAGTACCAAGGCGTTTATGAAAGAAATGATGATATTGCTATTATTGGAGTGAGGCTAGGTAGCCTGTTTCAGCCCACAGATGGCACAAAAGAACAAGAAGTTTTATTGTCATTTAATGGGATGTTTTGCCAAGAGAAGGTGTGTGAGTTTCAAGATGAGGTTGAAAACTTTTTAGAAGCTAGAGGAGAGGACTCACGGCTTAAAGAGAAGATTTTCGCCATCTTGACGGAGCAGATGCAAAACATTATGTCTTATGCCAAAGATAGTTCAGGAGCATACGAAAGCAAGGGAGAAATAATCTTGGGCTTTGATAAAAAACGTCAAAAATACTTCTTACGAAGTACAAATAGAATAAAAAATGAGGATACGTTAGCCTTGCAGATGAAACTGCAAAAGGTTAACTCCCTTAACGAGATAGAGTTAAAAGAGTATTATAGACAGTTGCGTAAGAGTGGCAGTGATAAACACCATAAAGGGGCGGGTTTAGGTTTTTTAGAAATGGCTAAACGCGCATCAGAATTGATAGAGTATAATATTGAAAAGATTAGTACAACAGACTCGCTGTTTATTTTGAGTGTCTATATTTAATGAAGGAATTTTAATGCAAAACTTACAGATAGAAATGACGAAATATACCCCAGAAATAAACTTAGATGCGAGCAGTGGTGTGATACAGATGCAAGGGAAGTCTTATCCTGAGAATACCTTTGACTTTTATAAGCCTGTTATGGAGTGGATGGAGCAATATTTTAATGGTAATGCTCAAGAGAAAACGACGATTAATATGGAAATTGTCTATTTTAATTCAAGCTCTTCTAAACTATTTTTTGACTTTTTTGATCTGATAGAAGAGGTGAATGAGAGCCATAAAATAGAGATTAACTGGATATATGATAAAGAGAATGAATCTGCTTTAGAGGCGGGAGAAGACTTTAAAGAAGACTTTGAAGGACTTAACTTCAATCTTGTAGAAAAGTCGTAGAGGCATCTAGATGGAACATGAAGATAAGCTAGTAAGTGAACTTGAAGCACTAAAACGCTCATTTACACATACGGTTGAAAAGATTGAAAAAGATATCAAGCGTAAAAATAAAATTATGCAGCGCAGTGATGAACGTCAACAAAAAGAGTACGATCAACTTCAAGATAAACTGCAAGAGGTGAAAAATCTCAATATAGAGATAGAACAAAACCAAAGAGAAGCCGTTTTTCAAATGGGGGTGATTGGTGAAACGCGCTCCAAAGAGACGGCGAACCATGTCATTCGTGTGGCAGAGTATTCGTATATCTTAGCCAGAGCCTATGGGCTGGATGAAAAGGAGGCCGACATCTTAAAACAGGCTTCTCCCTTACATGATATTGGTAAGGTAGGTATACCTGACGCCGTGTTAAATAAACCTGGGCGTTTTAATGATGAAGAGCGTGAAATTATGAATGCCCATGCGAAGATGGGCTATGATATGTTTATTAACCTCTCAGGTGCTATCTATCAAGCTGCGGCGCGTGTTTCACATGAACATCATGAGAAGTTTGATGGTTCAGGCTATCCAAGAGGCTTGAAGGGTGAAGATATTCATATTTATGGACGTATTACGGCCGTGGCCGATGTTTTTGATGCACTGGGTTCTGATAGGATTTATAAAAAAGCTTGGGAGGATGAGAAGATATTTTCCCTCTTTGAAGGAGAGAAGGGGAAACACTTTGACCCTAAACTCATTGAACTCTTTTTTGAACATATTGATGAATTTAAAAAAGTGCGCGATACCTTCAAAGATACCTTTGTGCATTAGGCGAGTTCAACCACCTTGTTTCTTCCATGCTCTTTTGCAGAGTAGAGCGCATTATCAACACGTTTGAGTAAGGCAGTTTCATCATCATCATGATGCAGTTGGGTGACTCCAAAACTACAGGTGACATTTACATCAGGTAAGAAGTGGTAGGCCTCGATGATCTTACGAAATCTCTCAGCAAGCATATGGGCCTTATCATGTTCGGTCTCAGGTAAGACAATGATAAACTCTTCTCCACCCCACCGTGCAAAGATGTCACTTTGACGGATATGTTTAGAGATAAGTGTGGCAATGGTAGTTAAGACAGTGTCTCCTGCATCATGCCCATGGGTGTCATTAATCTTTTTGAAATGGTCAATATCAAAAAAGATAACACTAAGTGGAAGTTTATACCTTTGAGCGAGGTGAATGGACTTGTCCAAAATCATATTGAGTTTATTTCGATTGGCAATGTTGGTTAAAGGATCTACGGTTGCTAAGCGTTCCAAAGCATTTGCTGCACGTTTTTGAGAGAGTACATACAATACGAAAAGGATAGAGACGATTATAGAGATGATGAGTGAGGCGAAGGTCTCTACCTTAGCGGTTTTATGAATAACGGTAAGTACATTATCATAAGCATAGGAGATGAAGTAAGCAACTTGGTTGTTCTCAACATTTAAGACAGGAATGAACATCACTAAGACATCTTTGCCATGCAGTTTACTTGGGATAAAAAACTCGACCTCAGAGTCAAGCTTTTGAGCTGCGATACTAGCAATGTTTTGATTGATCTCTTGGAGTTCTTCTTTACTAAAGTCACTGCTTGAGGGTTGCTCTAAGGTTTTGGTATCTTGAAGATACTTTTGAGAGAGTGTAGAATCTTCATAATTACTGAGTTCACTTTTCCATACTTTAGAGGCAACGACCTCTTTGCGTAAGATGAAGTTGTATGAGGCTTTTGAGAGTTTCATTTGCTCCGTTCTGACAGCATTAAACGAGTAAGATATCTCCACTGTTCCTGCAAACTTGTTTTTATAGATGAGTGGGTAAACATGTCTAAAGCCATTAAAAACACGTCCCTCTTCAAAACCGTGTTCAGGTTTGAAGGTTCGATTGACCTTGTTGATGGAGTAACGCACTCCCTCTAAAGAGTCTCCAAATTTTTCAGGGCGGTGAAAACGCAAAAAACTGACACTGTTTTTCAGATGAAAATGCAGTTGTCTAATATTGGTTTTTTCAAGATTTTTATATAGAGGTGTTAGCTTAGAATAGAGCTCTTGACGTAGTTGTGCCTTGCCCTCATCATCAGCCTTATTGGCTCTTTTAATAAGAGAGAGTATCTCCTCTTTGTTGATATTGTTTTCAAAAACAGTTTGTGAAACCATGGCATAAGTATTGGTAACGGCTTCAAATTCAATAGCCGCTTTTTTAAGTTGGTTGTTAACATGTAAGGTCTCTTTTTCTTGGGTTTGGCCATTTAAAAAGAGATAAGCAGGAGTGTATAGAATGAGTGATAGCACGACAATAGATAAAAAAGCGTAAAAATATGTAATAGGCTTCATATGTGACCTTTAAATTGCAATCTGATTGATAAATGTCAATATCATTAAGATACTATAGTTAGTATAATACTAAAAAACTTAAGGGTAGCCTATGCTTTACAACCTAGTTCATATTGTCCATATCTATGCAGTTTTTATTTATGGCGGATTTTTGTTTGTGGATATCCTTTTTTTATCCAAGATGAAGTACAGTTTGAGTGAGCAAGAGCAGAAAAAAGCACGCGAAGCGATTATGATACAGGTACGAAAAGTAGTACCTTATGCCCTTTTAATTGCTGTACTATCGGGTCTGTATATGTTGACGCAGGTTTTTGGTGAGATTAATGAGGAAGGCTTGAGCTCTTTTCAAATCATCTTGTCACTCAAGGCTTTTTTAGGCTTATGGTTAGGCTTTAGAGGAATTAATCAAAAGTTTTTTGGAATACAGCCAATTGTGTTTAAACACCATCTTTTTCCCTTTAGCTTAGTTGTAGTGGTCATCTTTTTATCTCAGGCTATGTACTTTTAAGAAAATAGCCGTGAAAAAAAGCCTTTGCCCATCGCCTTTTGAATCATGCGTATATAGCGATCTACACTAGCAGCACCAAGCTCATAATCTTTTACCATCTTATCTTTTGGGGAGATACTTACACAAAAAGGAACAGAGGATATCTCATATTTTTTCGAAAGCTTAGGGTTTTGAGTGACATTCACCTTGGCAATGATGGCCTCATCTTTAAAATAGTTTTGTAGATGGGGAAGTTGAAGCATTAACTCCTGACAAGGTCCACAACTAGGTGAGTAGAAGTCGATAAAAACAGCCTTCGTACTTGTTTGAATAAACTCACTGTAATTTTCATCGTTGAGTTCGACAATCATTAGAGATAAACCTCAAAACCGATGCGTTCGGCTAAACTTTGCCCTTGTAGGGTGAGTTCAAGCTCTTTGTCCTCATTGATGGTAAGGAGTTTGTGTTTGACCATGGTGTGAAGCAGGTGTTTGAAGTCATCATTGCATAGTTTTGAAAGAGCAAAGAGGTTTTTAACATGAATGAGGTCGGTTTTTGCTAAAGAGTAAAAGACCCTAAGCGCATTGGTTTGTGAAAAGACCTCTTCATAGCTTTGAAGAATATCCAAGACTTTAAGGGTGCGGATAAGATCACTCTCATCTAGATCATACTGTGAGAACTCAAACTCTGCTTGAAGTTCACCGATGAGTTGCTCTTCCATTGCATTGGTGTCAAATTTTTTGCCATGTTCGATGTTATCTAAGGTACGTACCGCATCGAGTCGGGCTTGTAGTTCTTCTTGATAGCTCATCTGATTATTATAGCGAAGTTAAATAAATACATATAACAAACTTTTTTCTTATCAATAGGGCAAGCTAAGCAAATAAAATCAAGGCGTATAACTTTAAATAAATGCCTAGAGAATCTTAAAAATCGTGATCGAGTCTCTCTTTGGCTTCTTGTTTAGAACGTTCTTTTTCTTCTATCTGCTCTTGTATAGTACTTTGTTCATCTTCATTTTTGAGTTGAATATCTTCAGAGAAGTTCTCTTTTTTCATCTTTTGATATTCACTGCTAGTGGTAAAAAGAAGTTTTAAGTCAGAAGCACTTGTGGCATAAGTAAAGGCGGTTTCCTCACTAATCTGTTGATTTAAAACAAGGGAAAACAGAGCCTTATTAAAGGTAATAGAACCATAACTTGTCTCTTCTTCACTCATGCTTTCAGGTATATCAGCATCGGCTTGTGTTTGGATAAGATGCTCTATTCGCGGGCTTGTAAACATAATCTCAACAGCAGGAATAAGCTCATCTTTTAGGCTTTTGATAAGTCTTTGTGAAATGATAGCTTGTATATTAGTAGCAAGGTTCATCCTTACACGGTTTTGCTCTTTATCAGGAAAGATAGAGATGAGTCTATCAATGGTCTCTCTAGCATCGGTCGTATGTAAGGTTGTAAAGACAAGCTGTCCTGTATTTGCGGCTTGTAAAACACTCTCTGCTGTTTCAATATCCCTTAACTCTCCTACCACAATAATATCAGGGTCTTCTCTCATACTTGAACGTAAGGCCGAAGCAAAACTTTGAGTATGATGACCGATACTGCGTTGTTCAATAATACATTTTTTGTCTTTATAGACATACTCAATAGGGTCTTCTATAGTGATGATATGACGGGGTTGATTAACATTAATCTCTTCAATAATTGAAGCAAGGGTTGTTGACTTACCACTTCCTGTTGCTCCTGTAATAAGGACAAGTCCACGTTTTAATTGACAAAGCTTATGCACAACAGAAGGAAGGTTGAGCTCTTGTATGGTTTTGATAACCTTTGGAATGAGTCTAAAAACAAGGGCTATCCCATGCAGATGTACAAAGAGGTTTACTCTAAAACGGTGCGCTTCATCTAAGACAAAAATAGTATCAAGCTCTTTGTTTTTCATAAAGTTAAGAAAATGTTTTCCTGCTAATTCTCTGGCTATCTCTTCAACATTATCTGCAGATATATTCTCTTGACTTAAGGAAATAATCTCTTTATTAACCCTTGCTCGAACAAGGGCATTGCTTTTTATATGCAAGTCACTTCCATTGAGTTTTATAAGTTGATAAAGGTAGGTTCTAAGAAGCTCTATATTGGTTATAGTTTCCATCCTTTCTCCTTGTAATCATGATACTACTACTTATGATATTATGAAGTCCATTTAAAAAGCTTTATAATATTAGATTAGTTTTGTACAGCCTATGCTACACTTTCATTAAAGGACAACAAAGATGAGTGATGAACATAAAAACAACCCCTTTCACGGAGTGACACTGAAGATGATTTTAGAAGCACTGGTAGAACATTATGGGTGGAAGATACTGCGTGAACGTGTTGAGATTCGCTGTTTTTGGAATGACCCTTCTATCAACTCCTCTTTGAAGTTTCTGCGTAAAACACCTTGGGCACGAAAAAAAGTGGAAGAGCTCTATCTTGAGATGCTTGAGAATAAAAAAGAAATTGAAAAGAAGAAAGAGCTCTTCTTTCCTAAGGATAGTAAGACTTAAGCCGTGCAAATAACCACGCCCCCAGCGTCAGTAAAAAGTACAGACCCCCTATAAAGTAGAGTTGCTCAATCTGTGTAACAAACTCATAATACATAATGAGGACTAAACTTCCAAAAAGTCCTATGATAGCTAGTAGGGTGATGAATAGGGAAGAGTTGGTCTGTTTATAAAGCTTATAATTACTGATAGCCATGAGAAGTGAGACCAGTAAAAAGGTGACACTGCTAAACTCCAAGATGACCTTTAAGTTCCCTGCTAAGATGAGTGAAAAGGCAAAGAGTGACATGGTCGCTATGGCATAGACAGGAATGTTATTGGAGCGTTTGGATAAAAACCTTGGAAAGTAGCCATCTTCTGAGATAACACTGACCTGTCTAGAAGCTCCAAACAAGGTACCACTAATCGCACTACTTGTTGCAAGAACAGCCCCTATAATCACCAAGTCAGATCCCCAGTGTCCTAAAATCTGATTGGCTCCTGAGGCTAAGGCATACTCTTGATTAGCAATAATATCTTCAAAAGGAATGGCCAAAATTGCTCCTAAAGAGAGAACAAAGTAGATAAGCACTGCAATGGCAACCGCGATATAGATCGCTTTAGGAATGGTTTTTTCAGGTTCATCCATCTCATTGACGGCATTAATGACAAGTTGAAAGCCCTCAAAGGCAACAAAGGTCAGTGCTGCTACGATAAAGATAGAAGATATTTCAATTCCTTTTTCAGCCTCTATTAGTTGAGGAAGGCTAGTGTGAGAGTGACTCATCAGTACAAAGGAGATCAGAACTAGGATAATGAGTTTGGTGTAGACCATCAAATCTTCTATCTTTCCCATCCCTTTTACACTCCACATATTTATCAGTGTAAAAACAAGTATGATAGCGCCAGCAACAAGTTTTCGTATCCATTCATTGTTCGCAAATTCAAAACTACTAATGGCGTATGAAGCAAAGGTATAGGCATACAGGGCAAGGGTGCTAATATAGCCAAAAATAACCCACCAACCAATGAGTGCTGCTGCAAATTTACTCTGTGGAAAGGTACGTTTGAAAAAAGAGTAGGTAGCGCCTTCATCTTGAAAGTACACGGCGAGTTTGATGTAGGAGTACACCGCCAAACCTGCAAGTAAACCCCCTAAAATAAAGGCAAGAGGGGTATACACACCGATAATGGAAACCGAAATACCTAAAACGGTAAAAATACCGCCGCCTATCATACCGCCAAGGGCGATGGCAATAAGTTCTAATAAGCCTAAGGCCTTTCCTCTTTTTCGGTGCAAATGTGACTCCTATCTTCTGTTGTCTAATTATAAGAGGTCAAGATTAAAAGGATGTTATATGCCCTAATTTTTGCTCCATGCACGAAACTTTGCTACACTTAGAATAAAAGGTGCAAAAATGAATGGGCAAGTAGAGGTCAGTTTTACCGTTTTATGTGAAAACGATTTTCATAAAGAGGTGAGTTTAAGTGAGCTGTTAAATTCAGAAAAGGTCTTAAAGGCGATACGAAGTGAGTTTTGTGAGGGGGCGAGGAATTTAGCCATTGGCACAAAGGATGAGGAGGTGAAAATCACCATTAACTCAGAGAAAAAAGTCCATACGCATGTCATTGAAAAAGATGATATTCAAGATATTTTGGAGTTGAGTGAGGAATATGCAAAGAGTCAGAAACTACTTAAAGGTCCCTGCTCACGCATCGAGCTTAAAAACTTTAAGACCTTAGAGGCTTAGCCTTTTTTACCTGATGAAGGTATCTTAATGACACGTGGGGTACGGGAAGTACTGTTAGGACTTTTTGCCTTTACTTTGGCCGGTTTTTTATCCCACTCTTTTTTACCCAGAGAGTTCTTCTCTTTTCTGTCTGCATCCGAATCTTTTAAAAATTTGCTAGCATCATTTTCAATCTTTTTAAGATCTTCAGCCGAGACCTCTTCGCCACGTTTAGCCGCTCTTTCTCTAAGGCGTTCTTGTTTTTCACGTACCTTTTGCTTGGCTGCTTCTTCTTGAGCAAGTTGTGCCTTGGTAGGACGATGCGGTGGGTTTTTCTTTTTTGTAGAGCGTTTGATCTCAAAGCCTGGAACCACTTCTCGTGGAAGGTTCTTACCTAAGAACATATCAATCGGGTATAAAAGAGGCTCTTCACTTGGACTAACAAGGATTAAGGCCAAGGTTTTGGTGTAGTTCAGACGTTTCATGTAGGTTTCAGCCTCAACAGGAAGGTCAAAGCTGATAAGCAAATCGAAGCTTTTTTCTGTGAGTTTAGAAAGCTCTGCATCATTACTAAGGGTAAGGTTTTTATCTTTAATCTCTGTCGTGCTCGTGTTCGCCTTAGATAGGACTAAGATGTTTTGACCTTGATAAAAGTCGATCAGGTGTTTTAGAAGGTCTTGTTTACGTGAGGCTTCACAGGTGTGTACCTTGTGGTTATGACGTTTGATAGAGTGTGTTGACATGGATGTCCCTTAGTATTAGCAGTGATAATTATCGACATTATACATTCTTATAGCTTCAGATAAAGACGGTATCTTAGATATAATTCCTAAAAAAAGATTATCTATGATTCAACTTTCAAACCTTTCTAAAAGCTATGGGGAACAAGAGCTCTCTTCAGGCCTAAATTTTAAACTTAATGCGGGGATGAAAGTAGGTTTGGTCGGGCGAAATGGCTCGGGTAAATCAACCCTATTTAAAATTATTTTGGGTGAAGAGCATTATGACGAGGGTGAACTTGTTATTCCTAAGGGCTACAAGATAGGTGCCCTAAAGCAGCATTTAGAGTTTTCAGAAAAAACGGTAAGAGAAGAAGCGGCCCTTGCCTTAAGTGAAGAGCAACAGTATGAGCTTTACAGGGTTGAAAAGATTCTTTTTGGTTTAGGCTTTAGCCAAGAGGACTTAGACAAGAACCCCCTCTCTTTTTCAGGGGGGTACCAAATCCGTATCAATCTTGCAAAGCTTCTTGTGACAGAGCCGAACCTTCTTTTACTGGATGAACCTACCAACTACCTTGATATTCTTTCACTTCGATGGTTAAAGTCTTTTTTACACAGTTTTCAAGGTGAGGTTATCTTGATTACGCACGATAGAGACTTTATGGATGGTATTACGAGTCATACGGTGGGACTTGTTAGAAGAAACTTAGAGGTGATACAAGGTAATACCCATAAGTTTTATGCCCAACTCGCGGCGAATGATGAACTTTATGAAAAACAGAAAATTGCGAATGATAAGAAGCGAAAAGAGTTAGAAGAGTTTATTGCTAAAAACAAGGCAAGGGCCTCAACAGCAGCGCAGGCACAGTCTAAACAGAAGCTTCTAGATAAGATGGAAAATATGGATGATCTGTGCTTTGATTCAAACCTTGCCTTTGATTTTAATTATAAGGATACGGTCTCTAAGGTCATCTTGGATGTGAAGGATTTGAGTTTTGGATATACCCCTGAAAAGGTACTCTTTAAAGAGGTCTCTTTTACCCTTAAAAAAGGCGAATGCCTAGCGATTATTGGTAAAAATGGTACGGGTAAATCAACCCTGCTTAACACCATAGCGGGTGAGTTGAAACCGCTTAGTGGAAGTATCGAATCCCATTCAAGCATAGAGTTTGGACATTTTGGACAGACCAATATTGAGCGCTTAAGTCCCACTCAGACCATTATGGATGAGATCTATTCAGCTGATCCAAAACTAGGTGAGGCGAGGGTAAGAAGTATTTGTGGGGCGATGATGTTCTCAGGAAGCCGTGCAGATAAAAAAGTTTCCCTGCTTTCAGGGGGAGAAAAGTCACGGGTAATGTTAGGAAAAATTCTTGCAAGACCTGCAAATTTACTTTTTTTGGATGAGCCAACGCATCACTTAGATATTGATTCCATTGAAGCCTTAACTAAGGCCATTGAAAACTTTGAGGGTGCAAGTGTCATCGTTTCTCACTCAGAGGAGCTATTGCGACGTGTGGCAGATAGGTTGATAATCTTCTCAAAAGAGGGAGCCGAACACTTTGATGGTGGTTATGAGCTGTTCTTAGAGAAGAGAGGCTGGGATGAAGATGAAGAAGAGGTCAAAGATAAACCAGCACCTAAGGTTAATCGAAAAGAGAATAAAAAACTACGTTCAGCCATCATCCAAGAACGCTCCAAGGCAACCACGCATCTAAAAAAAGAGATAGAGCAACTTGAAAAGTTTATTATGAAAACGGAAGAGCAGTTAGAAATAGAACACGAAGCCTTAGAACAGGCATCTGCGAGTGGGGATAATGATAAAATTATGGAACTCTCTTCAAGTATAGGAAAAGCAGAAGCGGAAATAGAAACAAAGTTTGAGAGGCTAGAAGAGGTACAAACTGAGTTTGATGAACTCAGTGAAATGTATGAAGTTAAGCTTCAAGAACTAGAAGCTTAAGATTCAACTTTTTACGGTTCTACGATATTAAACCAAAATTTAAAGGTGTCTATCTTAGATAAGAACTTTTTAAAGGCTTCTTGGTCGCCATCAATTTTGATACTTCCGTCTTTAACAAGGTCTTGAAATTTTGCCTCACCTAAAGAAATCTTATCTAAGTCTGCTCTATTAATCGTGATGGTTGTGGTAACATCACCTTTAAGGTTTGAACCGATTCTAGGGGTTACCGTTCCATCTTCAACAATAAGACCCACCTTGCCTTTGATATCAGGAAGCACAACATTAAAACGGTACTTCATAGCCGCAGCTTCAGTATCTGTTCCGATAAATTTCATAGCCATATAGTTAAAGAAAAGCTCAAGTGACATTCCACGAATCATGTCTGGACCGGCTGTGTTTGGTGTTGGAAGTGCCATCACCCCATCACGAAGCTCTTTTGCACCGGTTAGGTAGAAGTTTCTCCATGGACCGGATTCGGATACATAACCTAGTTGCTCGTAGGTATCGGCTAAGAGATTACGTGCATCACTGTTGGTTGGCTCTGCAAAAACAAGATGACTTAAGACCGTAGCTACCCAACGATACTCACCCTTATCATATGAATTTTTAGCTTGAGAGAGGACATTAGATGCGCCGCCCATAAACTGAACATACTTTTTGCCTTCTTGCACAGGAGGAAGCTTGTGAAGATTAGAAGGGTTTCCATCAAACCAACCAAAGTAAAGTTGGTACTGTGCACGCACATCATGACTGACTGAGCCATAATACCCACGGTTAGCAAACTCTTTATCAAGAGCTTCTGGAAGTTTCAACTCTTCAGCAATTTCTCTAGGAGTCAGCCCTTCATTGGCTAAACGTAGGGTCTGATCGTGGATGAAACGATAAAGGTTACGCTGAGACTTCCAGTATTTTTTGATGCTTGCATTTTCCCATGTTGGCCAGTGATGTGAACCAAATGATGAAGTCACTTCATCTCCCCATTTTTCAATGGCTAAATCAATGTATTGTGACCACTTTTGCCCATTTCTAACCTGTGCGCCACGAAGGGTATAGAGATTATGCAAGGTATGGGAAAGGTCTTCTGCTTGACAAAATGATTTGTACTTAGGAAAGTAAAACATCATCTCAGCCGGTGCTTCAGACTCAGGAGTGTAGATAAAATCGACTTCAACCCCATCAATGATGCGTTTTTCTCCATTGAGCTCATTGATGATGTCTGTACCCTCCAAGATACCCGCAAGTCCTGTAGAAGTCGTTTGTCCAAGCCCCGTTCCTAAGGTTCCTTTTGCATCCTTGGCTAAAAGGTTTCCATACATGTACGAAGCACGACGTCCCATGGTGTTTCCACCCATAACATTTTCACTAATGGAGTGCTCAAAAAAACCTTCTGGCACATAAATCGGCACCTTTCCAGCAAGTACATATTGCTCATCAACTACCCCACGAATCCCACCAAAATGGTCAATATGCGAGTGGGTAATGATAACAGCGGTTACAGGACGTTCTCCAAGCTCTTTATTGGCTAAGTCCAGACCTGCTTTAGCGGTTTCAGGTGATAAAAGTGGATCAACAATGATCCACCCTTTTTCTCCCATAATCAAACTCATATTGGCCAAGTCAAATCCACGGATTTGGTAGACACCCTTGCTCACTTCAAAAAGACCATGAATACTATTAATCTCACTTTGACGCCATAAGCTTGGATTAGTAGTGTCTGGTGCCTCGCCTTTGATAAAGTCATACTGTTTCATTGAATAAACAACATTGCCTTTAGCATCTTTAATTTCCCCTGCATCAATGGTCGCAATAAAACCTTTATGGGCATTGTCATAATCCGTTTTATTATCAAAGGGAAGATAGCTTTTTAAGGCATCGTTTTGCTGTTTTGAAAAAGAAGTAGCTTCTTTTTGTACCTTAGTGGTACTTAAAGTAGTTTGTTCTTGGTGATCAGAACTACTTCCTTGACAAGCTGTTAACAATACAATAGCAGCTAAACTAGCGATAGATGATGTTATTTTCATGTGGGTAGCCTCTTTTAAATTCATAACCACTATTATATAGGAGGCAGCCTTAAATAAAATTTCTATGATAAAATATTGTATTTTATGTGTATTTATTGTGATAATTTTTTTTGGAAAGTCCACGCCACAATACGAGTAAGCTTTTGCCCTTGTTTCATCTCTATGGTTCTAATATCAAGGGCTTTGACCTGTTTTAAGACCTTATAAATGACATCTAGATTCTCTTTTTTAGAGACCAGGGTAGAAAACCATAAGCAGTTCTTTTTTCTTTTAGCACTCTGTTTTATCATCTTTGTAATGAAGGCTATCTCGCCTCCAGGATACCAAAGTTCATTGGCTTGACCACCGAAATTTAGAAGCTTTTCATTCTTTTTACCTAGATTTTTGTTTTTTCTTATCGTGCCTAGACTCGCTTCTTTTTGAGACTTATGAAAGGGTGGATTACACATGCTAAAATCAAAATATTCATCTTTTTGAAGTACACCAAAGAAGATATCGTCACTATTGGCCTGTAATCTACACTCAATCTTATCTGACAAGCTTGGATTGGCATTAATGATATGTTGAGCTGATTGTAAAGAGGCCTCTTCAACATCCACTGCAACAAAAGACCAGTCATATACACTTGCACCAATGATAGGGTAAATAAGATTTGCACCTGTGCCTATATCAAGACCTTTAATGTTTTTAGATACTTTCTTTTCATCTGCTAATAGGTCTGCCATATAATGAATATAATCAGCTCTTCCTGGTATTGGTGGACAGAGACTGTCTTGCAGAATTTCATAGTTTTTAATTTGGTAAAAATGGGAAAGTAGGGCCTTGTTTAAAAGCAGTACGGCCTTTGGGTCTGAAAAGTCTATAGAGAGATTATCATACTTGTTTCGTGTTACAAAGGGCTTTAACTCAGGCTTGGCTTTGATAAGGGTTTAAAAGTCATAAGGTGTGTTATGCGGATTACGAGGATGTAAACCTTTGTCAGTTTTTTTCATAAGGGTATTATACTTCGTTACCAATCAAAACAAAAGCAGAAGAAAACAGACTAAATGGTTTCTTTTTGCAAAAAGCAAGTTTAAAAGCCTATAATACCCTGTACAAAATTTATAATTGGATGTCACAATGAAAATATTATTGATATTATTAACACTTTTTAGCTTGGGTTTTTCAGCTCAGATAGATGAGTTTGCTACCGAAGTAGCTTATGAGAGGGATTACGCTAAGGCCTTAGCTATAGCAAAGAAGCAAGACAAGGTTTTAATGCTTGTTCTTGTAGGCGACTATTGTCCCTGGTGTAAAAAATTTGAGCGTAAGACCTTGAAATCGCAAGCCGTCAGAGATGAGGTGCAAAAAAACTTCATTCCCGTGGTGATGGATAAGTATAAGGACAAAGGAAATTACCCCAAGGCCTTTTATGCACCCGTGATACCTGCGGTCTATTTTATTGATCCAAAAACAGAAAAATCACTTTTAGAGACAGTGGCTTATATGAAAAAGGGTGAGTTCTTAGAAAACCTAGAAGATGCCTTAGCCCTGCATCCTAAGGAGGCTAAGTAATGAAGAAGTTAGCTCTTTTACTGCTACTAACAGCACAGCTCTTTTGTTCCTCAATCTATACCTTAGATAATATCCGTGATCTTAATCTCTATATCGATAACCAAACTGACTTTATGAACAAAGATGAGATTAAAAAGTCTTTGACGCATAAGCTCGAAAAAGCAGGTTTTGTTTTTGGCAAGACAGATGCGCTTGTACTTGTCATCAAGATAAAATCCTTAGAGGTGGAAGAGTCTATGGCGATTTATGTCTCTGTAGGTCTGGGAGAAGAGGTAGTAACGAGACGTAAAGATAAGATAGAAACCTTTGCCTACACCTACATTGAGTCTAAGATGTTCGAGGGGTATGAACCTAAAGAAGATACAAGGGAGGTCTTAAACACGCTTATCGATGACTTCATTGCTGCGTATAAAGATGATAATGAGGAGTAAGAAAGACGTGTTGATTCTTCGTAGAAATATCTAATACTGACTTAGGTATTTAGCTACTGCATCTTCATCATTAGAGTGCTCACTGATGATGTGGGCATGCTCCTTGGCTTCATTTAAAGCATTACTCACGGCAACCGACATTCCCGCTAGCTTAAACATCCCTATATCATTGATGCTGTCTCCAAAAACGGTGAACTCTTTTAACTCTTTGTTTAAATACTCACTTAACTTACTGAGACCATGCGCCTTGTCCCCTTGGGGGTCTAAGATTGTCAAAAAGTAACCCTTGGAGTAGTTCTCAGGAGAGAGTTTAAACTCAAAGTGCTGAGCATATAGCTTTTTAAGATGCTCACATAACGGCTGCATCTGCTCATAAGAGCCCATATAGACGATTTTAAAGGTCTTCTTTCTCGCGACGATATTTTTGTACTGCTCTAATCTCGGGTCTTTTTTAAAGTTTTCAAGAAGCTGTTTCTGTACGGCCGTTTGTCGAAGCGGAAAGTCAAAAGACTCGTTTAACTCTCCCTCTTTAAGTCCAATAACAAAGGGATGAAGATTGGAAAATTTAATACCCTCTTGTATCATCTCATTACACAGTGCCTCATTCATAAAGTGCGCATCAATAATCTCTTTTTCAGGGGAAACGATAAGGGCACCATCGAGTAAGATCATAGGGGCATTAATCTTAAAACCTTTAAGCAGTTGGGTAGCGGAGAAGTAGCTTCGTGCGGTGGCGATAGAGACAAAGGAGTTTTCTGCTTTTTCATTCCATACTTGCTTAGTGAAGTTGCTAAGGGTGAGGTCTGAGCGTAAGAAGGTGTGATCAAGGTCAGTGATATATATCTTTTTCATAAGTGAAAGTATAGCAGGGAAAAGAGCGGAAAATTACAGGCTAGAACGAAGCTAGCCTGAAGAAGCGAAGGGAATCCTTCCTTAGTGCTTAGCCTACTGAGAATTCACTCACCCATAGGTCATGCAGGTTACAAAAGCTGAGGGCATATAGTTTGGCATGTTTGCCTTTTATCTCATACGAAGAGATTGCTTTTTTATCACTTGGAAAAAAGACATTTTCACCAAGTACCTCACCCTCTTCAGTGATGATAGAGTGCTTGACGATATAGTGTGCTGGAGCCATGCCGTGTTTCGTCTCTAAGGTAACCTTACCATCTTTGCTCGTTACAACAGGGGCATGACTTCCTGCCTTACCTTGCCAACGTCCTTGGTTGTCTTTAGAGTAGGCAAATATGTTTTTGGGTGTGTTAGGACAGGCGGATGAGCTTGTAACGGCTGCCATAAGACCTGCTGATGCAACTAATGATGTTTTCATAAAATCTCTACGATTGTTCATGGTTATCCTTGGTGTAAGTTTATGCTTAATAGTATATCTTTTTTGAGTTACGCTTTACTTAAGAATCGACTAGGGATTCTTACTTAATTCGGCCTCATCTAACATGGTGTAAAAGCCATCCACTTCCAAAAGTCCACGGGTATCGTAAAAAACTTTTCCATTAGAATCTAAGAAGTAGTGTCTAGGGACACCATACTTTTCAAACTTATCAGGTATGATATGTCGGTCTCGTGAAAGGTAAACAAGGACATAATCATGCGTAAGCCTTTGCATAGCGGCTTCATTTACAAGGGTGGTTTCTTTGTACTTTTTACAAAATTTACAGATATCCGCACCGATAAAAAGGTAAACGTCTTTGTGTTCTATCTTGGCTTGAGTTAGGGCCTTATTATAGTCGTGAAACCACTTATACTCTTTAGCATAGAGGTTTGAGCTTAAAAATATAAAGAGACTTAGTAGGATTAGTAAGTAGGTATTTGTCTGTTTCATCTTCTCTCCAAAAAAATCGAATGTGTATTTTACTTTATTTGAGCTTTTTAAGTTATTAGAAGAGAGTATAAGGGTTTATTGTGGAGGGATTGTTGAGAAAGTTGAACTCTCTCACCCTGAGGTGAGAAAAATCTTATGCAAGCACAAAAAATGTTAGAACAAAGGCAATAGCAGCTGCTCCAATGAACACAGAACCATATAAAAATGATGATATGAGTTTAATCATAGGTTGATAGGTCCATTTGACAAGTAAGATGACTCCTGAGCCTAAGATGGAAGGAACAAAGGTAAAGGCCATTGCCTCAGTCAGTCCAAAACCTTGAGGAACAAAGATAAGATTTGCAACCGCTAAATCTGCTAATAGTAAGACAACAAAGTAGATGCTCATGTAACGTACTGTATTAAACTGTTCAAAACATTTAGACAGCTCCACTTCTTCTGTCACCATACACTTCATATCAGAAAAATTAGCATCTTTAAGCGATTTTTCTTCACAAATAAAAAATATTAAAAGAGCAAAGATAAGCCCTCCACCTATTAATAACATCATTGTTCCCATGTATAAATCCTTATGTAAAGGGCACTTTTAAAGGCTTTAGTGAACTTTATAAGCACTCTTGAAATTTGATAACAAAATATTATAACTAAAAAATCAAGATTTATAAGTAAAAATTATACTATGTGCAGAAGGTATATTTATTTAAGCATGCAAATGTTAGATATCAAAATAATTTTTTATTTTGATATCATTTGGTAAAGGTTGTTCTCTTCAAACTCGATGCGCTGTACTAATGCGTTGACGATACCATCAAATTTTTCTCGAAAGTTTGCATCCAGTACCGTTTTTGGACTGGTGTAGTAAAAGAAGAAGTGAAAAAGTGCCTTTTTAGTACCAGAAAATGAACGACGAAACTCAATCATCGCATCAAGAATTCTTTTATCCTTATCTTTTGCCATTTTTTCTAAGTCAAAGAAGGTGACATCTTCATCCATTAAATGATTTAGCGCAAGTAGCTCTAGTTTGTTGAGGTACTTTTTAGCCTGTTTTGTGTTGTTTTTGTCATACGAAGCAATGACCTTACCTGCATATTTTTCGAGTTTCCTATGCTCATTGGTCCATCTTTTGACAACCTTAGCATTGTATTCTAAATCTCTGTTTTTCCCCAAAAAAAACATTTTAATCCCTTTTTGATAACGTATATTCTTGAAATTCTATCCAAAAAAAGTTAATGAAATTCTAATGTATTACTATTTGTAATATATAGTTATTAAAAAATTATGATATAAAAAGAGGCTAGATTGCAAGGAATTCCTTTATATAAAGACCGTTTGTTTATCTTATAGAGTTATAATTATAAAAATAAAAAATTAGTACTAAAACTAATGAAAACCTGAAGTATAGAAGACTCATTTTTAAAAGGCCTCTTAATGACGCAAACAGACAATATTCTTGAAGAAAAATTGTATTACGATCCCTTAAGTGTTAGTAGACGTACCTCGCAAAAGAGATATTGTGTTCAAGAACATGATAAGTTAGAACTTTTGCTCACCTTGATTGAAAAAAATCATTATAAAAACCTTGTGGTTATGACGAAGACTAAAAAAGGTGCTGATACTGTTAAACTTTTTTTATCAGAAAAAGGTATCAATAGCTCAGTCATGCATGCTAACCGATCTAAACAAGAGTGTGAAGAAGCGGCTAAGGCTTTTAATGCACAGACATGTGAGGTACTCATCTGTACAGATAAGGTTTTTCAGTCTTATGAACTCAGAGGCATTAAGTATATGATCTCGTATAACTTACCCTTAGATGTACAAGATTATTATACACGGCTTGTGAGTATGCATGAGGCGGGTGAGGGTATCTCTTTTGTGAGTGAGGAAGAGAAATATATCTCAGACACCCTTCAATGGGCGATGAAGATAGAGATACCTGAAGTCACAGAAGAGGGATTCACTCCGACACAAAAGCCTGAGGCTAAACTTTTTCAAAAACGTAAAAAACCTAGACATAAAAAGTCAAAGAAGTCACTCCCTGCTGAGGCATAAGAACATGGAACCTATACACGCGGTTAATGTGGTTATCATTAACAAAGAGGCTAAACTCTTAATCGCAAAAAGAGCTGCGGATAAACCCATGCCAAACAAGTGGGAGTTTCCTGGTGGAAAAGTAGAACCTGGTGAGAATCTTGAAGCGTGTGGAATACGGGAGATAAAAGAGGAGTTGGATTTAGACATTATCATAGATACCTATTTAGGGGCAGAGGATATAAAGTATAAAGACAAAGACTTTTGTTTACATCTGTTTACGGCGTATCTAGAGAGTGAAACTTCAACATTCAAACTGCACGAACATTCACAAGCAGTTTGGGTAGAATATAAAGATTTAAAAGATTATGACCTGCCTATCTATGAACTCTCTTTAATGCAGGGTTTGAAAAAGATTATGCAAGAGGAATGAAGATGAGAGTTATTATTACGGTAGTACTGAGCCTATATGTCTTGAGTGGATGTACGCATAAAAGTGCAGGTGTGCATATTAATAGTAATGGAAAGGGTGGTGTCTATATGAAGGGCGGTGTCTTAAAGTTTTAAGCGACTCAAGCTAGTACCTTGAGTCACTTGATTTTAAGATTTGACCTTAAGGAGTTCTATCTTAAAGATTAGTGTTGAGTTAGGCTCAATCGCCCCACCTGCACCTTGTTCACCATAAGCAAGATCAGAAGGGATGTAAAGCTCCCATTGTGCACCTTCTTTCATAAGTTGAAGGGCCTCAGTCCACCCTTTAATGACCTTATTGACTGGAAAAGAGACACTTTGGCCACGTTTATAAGAGCTATCAAAGACCGTACCGTTAATGAGCGTACCTTCATAGTTAGTCTCAACTGTATCTGTTAGTTTAGGACTTTTACCTGTACCTGCTTTGATAATCTTGTACTGTAAACCACTCTCTAGGGTTACTACTCCCTCTTTAGCCTTATTGGCGGCTAAGAAAGTCTCTCCCTCTTTTTTATTAATTTCAAGACTGGCTTTGGCTTTTTTCATCGCCTCTGCTTGCATTTTTTGACCAAACTCTTGCATTGTTGCTTTAATCTCTTCTTCACTAAGTTGAAGTTTTTTAGCGGCTAAGGCATCTTGAATCCCCATAACCAGTGCTTTTTGGTTGATACTCTCTTTAGTAGGTGAAAGTTGTTTCCCAATTTGTGTACCAATGGCATAGCCTGCTTTATCTTCAAAGCTAGAGAGTGTTTTACTCTTTTGTGTTGCAGAAGCCTCATCATTACAGGCGCTAAATGTGAGCATTAAAAGTGCTGAAAGCACAACAGAAGTGTATAGTTTAGTCTTCATTATAATTATCCTTATAGTTCTTTGAACATAGTTATAGCAAAAAATGGATAACAGCAGCGTCATAATGGTAAAAATTTATCATAATTTACGTTTCTTAGTGGTGTAAGGGTGCTTTTAGCTTGTATAAAGGCAAAAAAAAATACACTAAAGAATGATAATGATAGATTATAGTACTGAAGGAATGGTATGGAGCTAACCTATAATGTTTTAATTGTGGACGATGTGAGCGATAATATTAAAGTGGCTATGAATATACTCAAAGAGAATAATTATAACTTTTCGTATGCAACAGATGGAAAACAAGCACTTGATATCATTAAAATAAAAAGTTTTGATCTGATTCTTTTAGACATTATGATGCCTGAACTTAGCGGTTATGAAGTGATTGAAGTACTCAAAAAAGATCCAAAAACTCAAGATATTCCAGTGATTATAGTAACGGCGAAGACCGATATTGACTCCTTAGCTAAAGGCTTTGAATTAGGAGCGGTGGATTATATTACAAAGCCTTTTCATCCTGTTGAATTACTCTCAAGGGTGGCAACACATTTAGAGCTGTTTCGAGCAAAAAGCATTTTAAAACAAAATAACCTAGATCTTAATGTTAAGGTAAAACAGACCAAGAGTAGGCTGCTTACGGAACTTGAAGATTCTCAACGAGAAGTGATTTACCTGTTGACTGAGTTAATGGAGAGCACGTCAGATGAGACGGGTAAGCATATTAAAAGAGTATCAGAATATTCCATGCTTTTAGCGACCTTACATCAGGGCTTAGATAATGAAGATGCACAGACCATTTGTGATGCTTCTCCTATGCATGATATTGGGAAGATTACCATACCACATGGGATATTATGTAAACCCGGTCGATTAACAGAAGAAGAATTCATTGAAATGCAAGCACATACGACCAATGCCCATAATTTTCTCTCAAAATCAAAACGAAAACTCATTCAAGCAGCTGATATTATTGCCTATCAGCACCATGAAAAATGGGATGGTTCAGGTTATCCACAAGGTTTAAAAGGAGAGGATATTCATATCTATGGTCGTATTGTAGCTTTAGCCGATGTATTGGATGCCTTGACCCACAAACGTGTGTATAAAGATGCTTGGACCTTTGAAGCGGCGACAAAGTATATTCAAGAACACAGTGGGACGCAGTTTGACCCTTACTTGGTAGAGCTTTTTGAAAATAATTTAGAAGATTTTAGAAAGATCGTAGAAGAGTAAGGTGAAAGTATTTACACTCTTTTGGATTCTGTTAGTCTCGCTTTATGCAGGTGAGGTGAGCTTTACACAAGCCGAGAAAGAGTGGATACAAAAGAGCCCTCCTATCTTGCTTGGAGCGGATTATAATTGGCCTCCTTTTGATTTTGTAGATGCCAATGGTGAACATACAGGTCTATCCTCTGAATATATTTCCTTAGTCTCGAAAAAAAGTGGTTTAAAGTTTCAGATTAAAGCAGATGTTTGGGGGGATACCCTAAAGCAGATGCAGGCTAAGAAGTTTGATGGGCTGACCTGTGCGGTTGAAACGGATGAGCGAAAAGCGTATCTTAACTTCTCTAAGCCTTATTTGAGTGTACCAATGATTATCGTCACACAACGCGATAACAGTAGCATCAAAAGCATAGAGGATTTAAAAGGAAAAACGGTCTCTATCAATAAGGGCTCTTATATTCATGAGTGGTTAAGAACAGGACACAGTGAGATCAAACTGCATCTTACGCACTCTAATGAAGCCTCTCTTGAAGCGCTCTCTCTTGGTGAAGCTGATGCTTATGTAGGAAACTTGGCAGTGACTACTTATTTGATGAATAAAAACCTCTTGAATAACTTGAAAATAGCGGCAAGGCTCAAAGGCTTTGATACTAAGGTGAGTATTGCCATTGATAAAAACAATACGATGCTGTTTAATATTATAGAAAAAACCTTAGCCAATATCTCTCCTTTTGAACAGCAACAGATCAAAAACAAGTGGCAAAGAAACTTAGAAAAAGAGCCGACATCTTTGGCCTTTACTCCCAAACAAAAACAGTGGTTACAAGAGCATAAGCGCATACGATATGTGATCGATAGCCATTGGAAGCCCATAGAATTTTTAGATAAGAAGAACCAACACAAAGGGATCACCAGTAGTTATATTGATCTAGTATCTAAAAAAACGGGGATTGAATTTATCTTGGCCCCAACTCAGAATTGGTCTGAAAGTGTAGACTTAATGAACGCTAAAGAAGCAGACCTTTACAGTTGTGTGGCCCAAACCCCTTCTCGAAAAAAAGTTACTGATTTCTCGATTCCTTATCTTAAAATTCCTCAGGTTTTTGTTACCCTTCAAGATGAGAACTTTATCACTGATATTACCAAGCTTTATGGGAAAAAAGTGGTTGCTATTAAGGGTTATTACATCACTGAGGTAATTAAAAATGAGCATCCAGAGATAGAACTTATAGAGGTAGAACATATTGAAGAGGCCTTTCAAGTCTTAACGCAGAAAAAAGCAAATGCTTATATCGATATCTTGCCAATTGTGAGCTTTTACATGCAGAAAAAAGGGTTCTCAAATCTCAAAATTGCAGGGGTGAGTCAATATGAGTCTGATTTTAGTATGGCCTTGCGTAATGATTTTGATAAAGAGGGGATAGAAATTATCAATATGGCGCTTAATTCCATTACGGAAGAGGAACAAAATAAGATCTACAATCAATGGATGCAGGTGAAGTATGAACAAGAGATTAATTATACTCTGCTATGGCAGATTGTAGGGGTTTTTCTTATTTTTCTCTTAGGTACACTCTATTGGAATAGACGACTTTCTCATGAAATACAATTGAGAAAAAAAGCACAATCTGATCTGATGGAACTTAATGATAAACTGGAAGAGGCAACAGAAAAAGCAGAACGTGCAAATAAGGCGAAAAGTGACTTCTTATCCAATATGTCACACGAGATTCGCACACCAATGAACTCTATTTTAGGCTTTGCAGAGCTTTTAGATGAACAGGTTGAAGATACAAGGTTGAAGTCCTTTATTAAAACGATACGCTCTTCGGGACAGACCCTCTTATACTTAATCAATGATATCTTAGACCTCTCTAAAATAGAATCAGGCAAGCTTGAACTCATTAAAACCAAGGTCGATATCAAGTTGATTCTAGAAGAGAGTATTGACCTGTTCAGACTGCAAGCACAGAAGAAGGGTTTAGAGCTAAGCTTGATCCTTGATGAGAATATGCCAGGGTCTCTGCTTTTAGATCCTGTACGTTTTAAAGAGATCATGATCAATCTAATGGGTAATGCACTTAAGTTTACGGATGAGGGGTATATAAAGATTACTGTGAATGTGGATGAGGTGCATGAGCATATGAGTAAGGTGGATATCACAATTAAGGTTGAAGATAGTGGGATAGGTATCTCTAAAGAGCAGCAAGAGAGTGTCTTCAACACCTTTGTTCAGACAGAAAACCAAGATGTTAAGAAGTATGGTGGAACAGGGCTTGGTCTCTCCATCAGTCGAAAGTTGGCAAATTTGATGAATGGACGTTTAGAGCTTGAGAGTGAATTGGGTTCGGGAGCGACTTTTATATTAAGTTTAAAAGATGTGGATTTTGCCTCTTTGAGTGAAGAAGAGGTGTGTGAAGAGAAATATGTGGATGAAAGGCTGATTGAGTTTGAGCCGGCGAAGGTACTTATTGTAGATGATGTGGATGAGAACAGAAACCTGGTAAAAGAGAGTATGCGCAACTCTAATTTAGAGGTGATAGAAGCAGCCAATGGAAAAGAGGCGATTGAATTGGCCAAGCAAGAGGAGATTGCTCTGATCTTTATGGACATACGTATGCCAGTGATGGATGGATACAGTGCAACACGCATTATTAAAGAGTTTAAAGAAGTTCCTATTATTGCCTTGACTGCTTCGGTGATGCAAGATGAACTGGAGAAACTTGATGGATATAGATTTGATGGGTATTTAAGAAAGCCAGTGACCAAGAGTGAACTCTTTTTAGAGTTGAGTCATCATCTTAAACACACTGTGCTTGCTTCGCAGGAGAGTGTTGAACTTGAGGTGGTAGAAGAAGCATTGAACCTAGATGAACAAGACCTTGATCGTTTCTTAGAGCGTTTAGAAAGAGAAGCCCATCCTCTTTACCTTAAAGCGATCTCAACGAATGATATGCAGATTATTAGCACCTTTGCGCAGAAACTCCTAACCCTTTCTATTGAGTATAATGTGAGTCCTATGATTGAGTTTGCTAAAAGCTTACAAGAGTTGATTGAAACCTTTGAAATTGAGGGTATAGGGATGCTCTTAGATCAATATGGCGATAAGATTGATAAACTTAAAATGCACAATTAAAGGATACAGATGCAACTCATAATGGTCTTTTTAGGCGCGATCTTAGGTTTGGCCTATGGCTATTATCAAGAGGGCTTTATCTTTAGCTCTAATATCTGTCTTTTTGCAGGGTTAACCTTGATTATGCCCACACTTTTTAATGTGAAGTTTAGTGATGTAAAGCTTTTGTTAGAGTATAAGATGCTCTTAGTTAAAGGCTTTGTGCTTAACTATCTTCTTATTCCACTACTTGCGCTTGGCATAGGGCTATTAACACACAATTTTGGGGTGGCAGCAGGCCTGTTTGTCCTCTCCGTATTTAGTGGGGGAGGCATGGTGATGCACTGGATTAAAAAGTCCGGTGGGGATACCTCTTTTGGCTTTTTACTACTGTTTATTAACCTGCTTTTTATCTCTTTGTCTCTTTTGATGTTACATCTGTTTGGGGTCTATACTTCGGCTTATTTTGAAGCGTCTTATGTGAATGAGGTTAATATCAGTAACTTTGCTCGTGCGGCGATTACCTTACTGGTGCTTGTGCCTTTTGTTGCGAGTCGGGTTGTTGTGCTTATTAAACCGCTTCAAGAAGGGATACAAAAGGTTCAAAAGTACATTAGCCTTATTAGTATCTTTATCATTTTATTTTATCTCTTTGGGCTTCAAAACTCGCAAACCCTTTTTGAGGTCTATGATTTTGAACCAGAGTTGATCTATATCTCTGTGATTGCCGTTTTAGGTTTTTATTTGGGGATCTACCTGCTTACTAAACTCACCTTTAAGCTAGACTCTCCCCAAGAAAAAGCAGCCTTTTGGCATAGCATTACCCGCTACATTACCTTGGCTCTTGTTATCTCAACCTTTAGTGCCAACACCTTTGGCATTGCGATGCTACTACCGATTATGTTTGCCTATATCGTCCAGATTCCCTTTGCTATCTATGTGGCTAAAAAAGTAGTTTAATGGCTCTTTCTTACCACAATAAGCATCTTAATGTTAATTACCAAAAAACGGATAAATTGCCAGACTATATTGGTGCGTAAGGCACGGGCAAATTTCCCTGGTATCATCGTCAGATTCATCTGTTCACTTTTTTGAAAGTTTAACTCTTCAGGTCTATGTGTCGTTTTCATTTTTACTCCTTATTCTGGAATCAATGTCCAGCCTGGTTTTAATTTTGCTTTATGGATAAACATAAAGTGCAAGATATGTTTAATCCAGTGTCCAGCTAAGCCTATCTCACCAAAGGTATATTTGGTATCCCTTCCTGTTCCAGGGTATTTTTCATAATCAGGCACCACAGGATAGACCGTCATCGCCGCGGCGGTTCCTGTAAACAGACCCTTACCCGCAGAAGCGACACAGGCTGCTCCCATTTCCGCCATTGAGGCTTTATGAAGCTCTGCTCTTTCACCTTTTAAGATAATGTCACAGATACTACGCGCCACTGCTTTTCCAATGATACCCGCTGGCATTCCTGTTCGTGGTGGGGTAGGGTTGATGGCAGTACCATTAGGAGAGCTCATCGGTTTAGAGATGAGGTGCGGTGGGGCAAAGGCGATACCACAGGCAAAGATATTGGCATAAGTAGGATTTTGATAAGTACTTGGCCAGTCATTTGCCTTCCAGTTCTCATAAGCCCCCGCATTATAGTTCGCATCCACCTTCATAAAACCATTAGGTGCAAAGAGGGTAGAAGTGATATCATCCCCATTTTTAGCATAAGCCTTAAGGCCTACACCGCTAAAAGGAGGGATGAGCATGGCAAAGTCAAAATGCTCTTCACCCTTGCTTCCATCAAGGCATTCGTATTCTATCTTCCCTTTTTCAACCTTAGAGGTGTGCGCCCCAATAATCCAGTCCACATTACGCTCTGCAAACAAGGACTCTGCAAAGAGTTTAGAACTCACGACATAGCCGCCTACCTTCATATGCAGCCCACCCATCCCAAAGTCACCTAAAAAGGCCTCATTTGAGATCCACTTCATGTCGGCTAAATCACGCACACCTGCTTTTTTCAGTTCATGTTCAATGTTGAAGATATACTCAAAAGCCGCCCCTTGACAGGTACAGGTTCCATGCCCTGTACCTACAAGAAACTTCTGGCGTTTTCCCTCTTTCATCTTCTGTATACATTTTGCAAGCTCTTCATTGGCATGAACGGCGTGATCGGCTGTACAGACTGAGACAGTATGTTCTCCCATCCCCTTTTCATCTCCAAGTCCTGGAGTCGCCCCAAAGTTTAACTTAGGCCCAGTGGCATTGATAAGGAAGTCATAATAGACATCTTCCATCTCCCCTTTTTTACCTTGGCCAGTATACTCAATGCTCACAAAAGGGACATCCAGTTCACTGTTTCCCTCAGGGTTGATAGAGACAGCCTTGGCTTGTTTATAGGTGATACCTGCTTTTTTATAGACAGGGTCCAGTTCAAAGACCACCTCTTCTTTAGACATCTGACCCACACCCACCCAAATGTTTGAAGGAATCCAGTTCCATTTGGAGTTAGGCGTGACGACAATCACCTCATGCGACTTTCCTAGCCATTTGGCTGCAAAGGTGGCAGCAGTATGTCCTGAAACACCACCACCGAGTACTAAAACTTTTGCCATGATACTTACCTTTAAGGTTTTTTTATAAAACAACTTAATAAAGAGTATAAGGCAAATCTATCAAAGAGTTATCACATAACTACTATAAAAAGGTAGATTATATAATTTTATGAACTTTTTGTGTAAAAATACTATATAATTAGAGTATATGAACAGTAAGGAGTTTAATATGAGTCAAAAACACAAAGCAAAAATCGAGAAACTTTTTGAGCATCCTATTTCAGGGAATATAGATATTCATAGAATGATGAGTGCTTTAGAGCATTATGGGGCGAAGGTAGATTTAACAAAAACGCATAAGGCGAAAATATTTTTACGAGATGAGGAGTTTGTACTACCACTCTCACATAAAAATGACCTCTCTAAAGACGCGGTGACCTCACTTCGTCATTTTCTTGAAAAAGTTAACCTCGTTCCCTCTACTTTATAGGACTTTTTAAGCAAAACTACCTCTTATCCACAGAGGTAGCCTCTATCTACTGCGAAAATTTGTTATAATCATAAAAAAGATTTATGAAAACGCACACACTTAAAACCCTCATTAAAAAAGATTCGGCGGCGATGAGTCAAGAGAAGATTCATAAGCTGATTATTAACGATATTAACACCAAGATATTAGAAGAGGAAGAGGGCTATCTGCTGTTTACTTACCTTGGGGTTAAGATGGCACTGCTTTCAGATGAAGAGCATGATAGGATGCGTATTATCTCACCTATCACAAAGTATTCTGTATTAGCACCGGCTATCAAAGACGCCTTAATGCAGGCGAACTTTCACTCCGCCTTAGATGGACGTTACGCGGTTTCAGAAGATACCTTATATGCCTGCTTTATCCATCCGCTCTCTTCATTAATCAGTGATGATTTTAACAGCGGTTTAAAACAGGTCTTTAACTTGGCGTCTAGTTTTGGCAAAACCTACAGCAGTGGGCAACTCGAATTTACGCATAAACGATAAAAGGAATACCATGGCACTTACTGTCTACCTCTCAGGAGAGATTCATACCACGTGGCGAGATGAAATCAAAGCACTGACAGCGGGCTTAGCAATTGAGTATGTCTCAGCCGTAACGGATCATGAAGCAAGTGATGCGGCAGGTGACTGTTTGGGCAAAGAAGAGAACAACTTTTGGCGCGATCATAAGTCCGCTAAGGTTAATGCGATTCGCACTAAGAACCTACTTAAACAGGCAGATGTCGCCATTATCCGTTTTGGCCAAGAGTATAAACAGTGGAACGCCGCCTTTGAAGCAGGGCAGTGTGCGGCCTTAGATATCCCTTACATCACCTTACATGATGAGAACATTATTCATCCACTAAAAGAGGTAGATGCAGGGGCGATGGCATGGGCGAAGACGACACAAGAGGTCGCAGAGATCTTGGCTTATGTACTTAAAAAGTAGTACCACTGTCTATTTTGATGGTATGAGGTGTCGATATGTCTGCTAAGATAATATCGATTGATAATACCCTTGATAACCTAGCACTTATTGAGCGATATGCGCGTTCACTTTCATGGCATGTGGAGAGTTTTCAAAGCCTACAAGCAGCAGAATCTACCCTAGCGCAAAAAGAGTATGACCTTGTGCTACTTTCTTCTAAAATGGAAGAAGGTAATATCTTAGAGTATGTTCAAGCCTTTAGAAAAGAGGATGCAAAAACACCCATTATCATGAGCATTGAGACAGATACTAAGGGTGAATTTTTAGAAGCTGCTGTGAAGGCAGGCGTCAGTGAGTTTTTAAACCAAACTCTACATTTTGCCACTTTTCAAGTCCGGCTTCAAAATATGCTTACACTCTCTCAAAGTGCACAAGGAACTTTTGAAAAAGAGAAAGAAGCTTTAAAAGCAAATGAGCAAGAGGCCTTAGAAGTCATTGGAAAGTGCATCGACCTTAAAGAGCATAAAGCCAAGGGGCATACCCAAAGAGTAGCGCATTACGCTCAACTTCTAGCCAAAGAGGCAAAGCTTAATGCTAAGGTGCAAGACCTTGCCTTTCATGCTTCGCAACTTTACGATATCGGTAAGTTAGCCATTGATGAAAAGCTCTTATGTAAAGAGGCTAAGCTTGAGATAGCAGAGTATGAGCAGGTTCAAACTCATGCCCGCGCGGGATATGATGTTTTGAAATATTCGCAAAGTCCTTACTTAAAGGCCGCAGCAGTAATCTCATACAGCCATCATGAGAAGTATGATGGCTCAGGTTATCCTATAGGGCTTAAGGGCGAAACCATCCCTATCTTAGGTCGGATTTTGGCCATTGTGGATGTTTTTGATGCCTTAACACAAGATAGAGCTTATGCTAAGGCGGTGAGTGTGGATGAAGCCTGTGCGTATCTTGTAGAGCAAAAAGGTAAACATTTTGACCCAGGACTAGTGGATGTTTGGATGCAAAATATCGAAGCCATAAAAGAAATAAAATCTCGTTTTAAGAACGAAGTATAAGGAAGAAAATGATCTATTCAGGAATGATTTTTCAGTTTAATGAGGCCGAGGGTAGTGGTCTTATCATGTCAAGCTCAGGTGAATCAAGTCCCTTTTCAAAGCACAATTGGGTAGAGAATGAAAGTGAGCCTGTTGTTGGTTTAAAGGTCTGTTTTGAAAAGCAGGGCGAGTTAATCAACATTCGACTTTTTAGTGAAGAGGCGATGCAAGCAGTAACCGAGTCAAAGGTTCAAGAGAAGGCAGCAGATGAGAGACCTTGCTTTGAGAGTGTGGACGAATATCTTTCGCATTATCAAGATGAGGGGTATAAGTTAGTAAGAGATAGCAGTAGTGATGGGATGAGAACTGCCATCTTACGCCGCTTTTTAGAAGATGGGCATGGTGAGGTTATCATCGAATCTAAAGACGATGCCATTACGCTTACGCTTTTTAAAAACGGGAAAGAGATCTAGTCTTTACTGAGTTCTTGAAGTTCCCGGTCACTGATGACGAGGTTGCAGGCCTCTTTAAGTAGACGCATAAAAAAGAGAATGTCCTGCTGATTAAGAGTAAGTTCTGTGCTCGTTTTTGCTTGTAATACTACCATATGGGTTTCAAAATAGGTCTCAATGTCGGTATCAGCAGTTTGTTCGAGTAGTGCCCTATAAGCCTTGTAGAGAGGATGTGTTTTAAGTGTAGTATTTTCAATGTTCTCTATGCTAAAGCTTTCACACTCACAAGGTATGAAACTGATAGACTCGCATGAACCCTCTTGAGAGACCTTGATACGGCTTACATCACCATCATAGTCGATCTCAAAGTTTTCTTTTGTTTTAGCCTCTTGTGGTGTCTTAATGAGAGTGGCAATGGCATCTTCATCCCAAAAGCCCCCTTCATCACCGCCTTCAAAACCACCCATGATTTAGATCGCGTAGACTCTTATATTGTTTGTTTCAAGTTGCCCATTAAGGATTCTTTGGATAGAAGCGAGTGTTCCACCTGAACTTTCACATGAACCACATGCCCCTACATACGAGATATAAACATCTGTAAGCCCATTGGCCTCTTTAATATCAATAAAATCTAAATCTCCATTATCTTGCTGTAAAAACTCTCTAATCTTCTCATCAATGATCGCGTCGATAGCATTAATCTTTTGAACAGTACTCATATTTTCAAAACCGCGTTCGTTTGCCTCTTTTATGAGATCTTTATATTCCATTGTATAGCCTTGTCTCTTTAATAATGCGATTATACACTATAAGAATTCTATTTAGACCAAAGAAATAAGAGAGCCGTATATTTTTTATAAATATTTTATATAAAGGGCATCTCTAAACTTTAGTATATAATGCCAATATTAATAAGTCTGTGCGAAAGGGCGTTTAAAAGTATGCAAAATCAGAAGCCTCTATTTATAGAAGATCAAGAAGGAAATAGACTTCATTATCACTTTACACCGGCTGCTTTAATTTCAAATTTTGTGCCTTTGGTTGTGATTTTAGACGATGCCTTAAAAGACAAAGTTCTGCATTTTGAGTATAAGATGTGGAATGTGCTTACTATTGTATTAGAAGATCCATCACAAGGTCAGCGAGATCAAAACGTGATACAGAACTTGATAGCTGAAATCTGTGAAGGGTATGAGTGTGAAGAGCACCTTTATCTGTATGGACGGGGTAAGTATGGGGTATGTGCCATCATTCAAGGCATAATATCTGATGCTAATGCTCTTTACACTGAGAAACTAGAACCTAGCTTAAGTGATAAGAGACTCTTAGAGGTTTTAAACGATAAGCACTCTTATCCTATTGTCTATCTTAGTGAAGAAGATGAAAAAACAGAAGGGTTTGATCTACTGAATCAGCATGATGGGATAAAGGTTCATTTACGAAGCCCTGAAGCCTTTGATGATGAAGTAAATCAACTCAAAGCTACCTTGAATTTCTTTGAGCGTATGATCTCACAGCCAAGCTAAATTATTGCAAGAATAACGATTTTTTAACAGACCTCATAGTATCATTTTAAATATAAAAAAATTGTGAAGAGTCTGGGGGTGTGATATGAGTTTTGAACTTCAACAAGATGGGTGTGACTCAAATGAGCTATCTTGTCTATTTAGCAAACATATTATCTACTCACTTACCGATACCCAAGGTGTAATTACCAATGTTTCGGATGCATTTTGTGAAGAGACAGGATACGCTAGGGAGGATGTAATCGGAAAAACGCATGCTATTTTACGTGCAAAAGACTTTCCAGATGCAGTGTATAAACAGTTATGGGATACGATCAATCAAGATAAGACATGGAAAGGTCAAATCAAAAATGTACGCCGTAATGGTGAGTTTTATTGGACGGACAGTGTTATTCAACCTATGTATGATGACACACAAGAGAAGATAGGCTATATTTCTATTCGTCATGATATTACAAAAGAGAAAGCGTGTGAAGCGCTCTCTATGATGGATGAATTAACAGGTATCTACAATCGAAGAAAATTTAACCAAGAGATCCGAAATTATCTGATTAATTATTATCGATATGGGGATACATTTTCCTTGCTTATGCTTGATATTGACCATTTTAAAAAGTTTAATGATCGCTATGGCCATCTTGTGGGTGATGAGGTGTTAAAGCGGGTTTGTACTGTTGTCCAAAGTAATATTAGAGAAGGCGATTTTTTTGCACGTTGGGGTGGAGAAGAATTTTGCCTTATCTTCAATAAAGTGGATAAAAAAGAGGTGAGTAAGGCTTCCAATAAACTATTAAAGAAGGTGCGTGAAGATCTCCCTATTTTTTTAAAAGAAAGGTTCAATATAGAGTGTGCCTTAACGTGTAGTATAGGAGTTACCTCCCCAGTTAGTACGGACTCAGCTGAGAGCCTTCTCGCCCGCGCCGATACCGCCTTGTACATGGCTAAAGAGAATGGCCGAAATAGAATGGAAATGCAGTAAGCTAATTTTAGGCTTTCTCTTTTTCAGCTTCTATCTTTCGTGCAAGGTAATCCGCTGTAGGTGCATCGACAGAGTTAACATGCATGACAATCCACTCTGGTGTTTTACGCACAAAGTTAATGATTTTTTTAAGGTCACCATACTCTTTCCACTGTTTTGTTGCGTACTGAAGGTCAGCTAAAAACATATCATGGGCCATCTTGTGCATCTCATACGATGGAAAATCATACTTTAACATCAACCTCTCTTCATTGGCAAAGTGGGCATTAACATGGGCAATATACTCATCAATCTTTTCCTCAAGTTCTTCTTGAGTCGCTTTGCCACGCTCTACTCTGATAGCAAGTTTATCAATCTCATTTAAGATAGCAATCTCATTTTCATGCGTCTCTTGCATCTCATCAAGGCTCATAAATTCAACTTGTTCAATATAAATCAATCCCATCCCTAACTCCTTTGACAACATTATAGTCTATATTTAAAAAAGTAATATTGACAAATATCAATTGCCTTAAGGTAAAAACTATAAAACCCGCTGATCTAAGATATAGTCAAATATCACATGGATAAAGGTAGGGATGCTCTGGTTCGCATCCACACTAAAGTCAGCCAGCTCTTTATAGGTGTCGATGCGTTCATCATAGAGTTTTTTAGCCCTCTGTCTGTCTTGAAGTAGAGGCCGTTTGTCACGTTCTTTGGCGGGTAAACGATCTAAGATCACCTCAAAATCTGCATTTATATAGACAATCAATGATTTATCTGAGATAGAACTGTAAATAGGCAGACCACCCCCTGTGGCAATCACCTGTCCTGTCTGCTGAGTGAGTTGGTCAATACATTTTTGCTCTAAGATACGAAAATACTCCTCCCCTTCAATTTCAAAAATCTCAGAGATACTACGCTGCTGCTCTTTTTCAATCACAGTATCCACATCAGCAAACTTTTTATGAAGCTGTCTCGCCAGTGCCTTACCCACACTCGTCTTACCCGACCCCATAAAACCAATCAAAACGATATTATCATATATCACTACTAACCCTTTGTTATCTTTAGCCAGATTTATAAACGTGAGTGTACTGTAATAGAGTTTACAGCTAGATGATATTTGTAAGCCAATTAAAGATTAAAAAATAGGATAAAAATAAGGGCTCTCTACTAATTTATTGTTGGCAATTAGTGTTACTTGACCCTTATTAACAAGAAGAAAATGAAGTTTAGTGAATTTTTGTCGCTTTACAGAGGTTCTGTTTTTTGTTAGATACCCGTGCGCATTTGGTACAGATATGCTTTGGATTAGAGACTAAACTTGAGATATCATTGAAGTGCTGGTGAATTTGCGCTTTTTTCATTTTACAGAGGCGGATAGATTTGTTCATGCTTAGCTCCTTTAAAGGTTTTAATTTTAATAATTATAATCAATTAAAGATTAAAGCTAGCTAATAGGTTACAATTAGTTAATTCATCACATAAGGAAAAAAATGATTTCAGAAGTTATGCAAAAATCACTTTTAGAACAGTTAAACAAAGAATTTTATTCGGCTTATCTATATCTAGCGATGTCAGCACATTCACATCAAATGGATTTAAACGGAGCAGCACACTGGTTTATGATTCAGTATGAAGAAGAGGTGGCACACGGAACAAAGATCTATAATTACCTCATTGATCAAGGTGTAGATGTTGAGCTTGAAGCCATTGAAAAACCGCCTAAGAGTTTTGGGGATCTTCGTGAAACCTTTCAAGCCTCTTTAGCCCATGAGCAGAAAATGACAGGTTATCTAAATGAGTTAAGCGATCAAGCCTTAAAAGAGAAGGATCATGCAACCTATAATCTACTTCAATGGTTTGTGACAGAACAAGTTGAAGAAGAGGCAACGGTAGGTGAGATTATTTCAAAACTAAAGATCGTTGGAAAAGATGGTTACGGATTACTGATGATTGATAATGAGTTGGCGAGTAGATCAGCTGCAACAGCATTATCTAACAATGGTGCAGTATAAAATATCTGTACCACTCTTTTAAGATGATGGGCTTTAATGCCCTCTCTCTTCTGAAAAACTCAAACTGGCCCCAAAATTTAAATATATAAAAATATTTTTAGTGGCCTTACCAAATCCATTTTATCATGAGTTGGGGTGTCACTTCGCTAAAATCATTAGCACTGTTGAGTTGGGCATAAATATAGAGTTCTACCCCTATTTGAATGTTTTTTAATGCAGGTTTTAAAAAAGAGCCATCGAGTAATAAACGAGGTTGTGAGATAATTATTGTGCCGTCATCAACTCCATACCAATCTAAAAAACCCTCAAAAGTCCAACGGCTTCCAAGCTGATAGTCCGCCTTCCAGACAAGTGTTGTTTGATAATTAAGTTTATTGAAATTATCTTTTCGTAAATAGGCATCAAGAGTGATAAAGTTAAATGAGCTCACTTCGAGTTCAACACCTAAGCCACCCATAAGGGCCTTAAAGTTTTCGCCTTGGTTAAGTTGAGCAGCAATACGAACATCTTTAATAATCCCATATTTTATAGGTGTTGAAGTGAGTTTTGAAAGTTGCAGGGCAGGGGTCCACTCCATATAGGCATGTTGCGTGCTCCCTGAGTTGAAATTTGCTTGGGTTAGGTCAATAAAAAAGAAGTTATTTCCATAGTCCCAAGTGCCAAAATGTTCAAAAGTAATGGTCTGCATAGCATCATCATTAATAGTATCACCTGGAATATTATTAAAGTGATTTCCATATAAAAATTGAACATTACTCGTTGAAAAATTTTCTGCAAAAAGGAGGGTTTGAAAGAGCAGAAAAATTATTAGTAAGCCTTTCATTTAGTTCTCCTTTTTTGGTAGAAATTTTTTGAGTTCTTGTATGAGTTTAGGCAGTTCAATTGGTTTACTTATATAACCATTCATCCCCGCTTGCATAAAACGATTTTTGTCTCCTTTTACGGCGTTGGCAGTGAGGGCAATGATAGGAATTTCTTGGTAAGAAGATGGGTTTAAACGAATTTCTTTGGTAGCATCTACTCCATCCATATTAGGCATATTAATATCCATTAAAATTAAGTCAAACCTTGTCTCTTTTAATGCTTGCAGTACTTCTTTTCCATCATTAACTATGGTGTGTTGTATCTTACGTTCATCAAGTAAAATTTGAATTAGGAGTTGATTTGTTTTATTGTCTTCAGCAACTAAAATATGAGCATTGCTGCAAAGTTGTACTTCATTGTCATCTTGATTATCTTGTAAGGGTTCCTTAACGATAGGAGCTCCAACAATAAGCTCAAAGGTACTTCCTTTTTCAAGCTTACTACTGAGGTGGATATCTCCGTCTAAAAGTTGGGCAAGCTGTTTTGAAATATTGAGTCCTAAACCGGTTCCGCCATATTCACGAGTGGTTGAATGTTCTGCTTGTGTAAATGCATCAAATACAGATGCTTGTTTATCTTCTGCTATACCAATACCTTGGTCAATAACCTTGACCTTTAAGAGGGTTTCATCGTACGAGACTATAAGCGATATGTTGCTGTTAATTGGAGAAAATTTTATAGCATTAGAAAGAAGATTAGAAAGTATCTGTTTAATACGTAAGGGGTCACTACGTAGTGAAGAAGGCATTTGTGATGTAAACTCCGTAGTAAGAGTAATATCCTTTTCATCGGCTTTTGCTTGAAAAAGTTCCACAATATCTTTGATGAGCTGTTGCGGGTTGAAGTTTTGCATATCAATATCAATTTTTCCTCCTTCAATTTTTGAGAGATCTAAAATGTCATTAATAATACTTAGTAAAGAGTGTGAAGAGGTCTCAATAACATCAAGGTAGTGATGTCGTTTTGTATCTTTTTCACCTTTTTTCAAGATGTTAATAAAGCCTATAATAGCGTTAAGTGGTGTTCTGATTTCATGAGACATATTGGCAAGAAAGAGCGATTTTGACGCATTTGCCATTTCTGCCTTATGCATACTCTCTTCTAGTTGATGAGTACGTGATTTAATACGTTCTTCTAAATTTTCATTAAGTTGGCGGAGCTTTTGTGTCTGTTGTGCTACGTCATTTTTGAGTTTTAGACTATATTGTCGTGAAATCCACAAAATCAACCCCATCAACAAAATGATACCCACTGTAAAAAAGATAATGTTTTTAAGTCTTTTGATGTCTTTGTTTGTATCAGGGTCAAATATGAAGTCAGGTGAGAGAGTGGGATCATCAATAAAGTTAGCTTTTTTAAAGGTGTCCGTAATATGTTGAAAACGTCCAATGTTCATATGCCCTAATGGAACAAAAGGATATAGTGACTGTTTTTTGAGTTCTTTGGCTTCAAAAATGAGATGTTCTAGTGTTTTTTGTGTTGCATATTTTGTCTGTATGAGTTTTGCGCTCTCTTGAATATGGGTAAAGGCGTATTCCCACCCTTTTAAACTGGCATCACGAAATGCCTTGACCTCTTGAGGGTGATCTTGTGCGTATTGAGTATGGGTAAAAAGAATGTCGCCATAAAAATCAAGTCCGTAGGTAATGGGAAACACTTCATGATATGCCACGCCAGCTTTTTGAAGCGTATAAGGTTCATTAGAACGAAAAGCACTATAAGCATCACACGTTTTGTCAATTAAACACTGAGGTGAATAAGTGCTTGGTATAAAATTAATTTTTGAGGTGTCGATCCCCTCTTGTTTAAAAATTTCCATAAGTTCTAAGTTATCTAAACTATGTGCATTATACATCACCGTTTTACCGATAAAGTCACTGGGTTTATTAATATGACCGTCGCTACGTGTTAACCATATCATAGGCGAATTTTGGTAAATAACGGCAATCGCTTTAAATGGACGCCCCTTAAGGTACTCATATACTAAAGTAGAACTTGCTATCGCGTATTCAGCTTCTCCTGATTCGACAGCTGTATAGGGATTTTTTTTAAAGCCATCATGAATAGAGACATCTAAGCCAACATCATCATAATACCCTAACTCTTTGGCCATATAAAAACCGGCAAATTGAAACTGATGCTTCCATTTTAATTGTAAGTTTACATGTTTTGAGTCAGATAAAAGTAGCAATGGTACAAAAAGTACAAGAAAAAAGACTTTCATAAGACTCCTTGTGTGAGTATTTTATTCTAATGGATGTTGTCTTAAATTGGGCTAAGATTATAATATCGCCTATTCAAGTTTAAAGTGCAACATTAAGATAAAACATTTTTGTCAGGTCGTGAATCCATTCAAAGGATGACTATACAAATGAAAGCTAGCTTTCAATGGCAATTAATTCTTTAATCAAGGCAGAGATAAATGAAATGTACTTCTGTACATGAATTTGTTGATAACGCTGAGTAAAGGATTAAGTGTCGTTGAAAGTGGCTCCGGATACTGGATTTTATCGAGTTAGACACTAAATACCATTAGATACCAACAATGCGAAGTTTTCCGTTTTACACTTTTCGAAAAAAGTGATGTTATTTGGTATTAATTGGCACTGTATTGACACCACTATCAGTTATAACAAGATTGACTCTTGAAAGTTTATACTTCTATGTTAATTTGATCTTTTGCAATCATCCGACCCAACTCAATCATCTCATAAGCTCGATTAAATTCATAAAAACCACAAGCATTATTGGGGATTCCTATAATCAGATCTGGTGAATAACCCGCCATTTTGCACTCTAAGATCGCATTTTGCATAATGTCAATGCTCTTTCCCATAATATCAAACATTCCCATGTTGTCATATTTATTTACGGGGTCTTTTGATAGTAGTTTTTCTGCTTTTTGTGACATCTTAAAAAACATCTCTTGTATTTTTGTCTTTTTTTCATCTTCTATCTTTGGTATCTCTACTTTGTAGTTTTTAGAAGTTTGTGCATTCAAACTAACGGCAATTGTCATATCTGTTGTATCAGAGACTGTTGGGGCTATTGGCAAAGGGTTAAGAAGGCCACCATCTATTAACTGGCGGTCTCTTATCTCTTTTGGGGTAAAGATGGTTGGAATGGCGATGGATGCTCGTACCGCATCAATTAAACTACCTTTTTGAATCCAGACTTCTTTTTGTTTAATAATATCTGTTGCGACAGCTGTATAGGGGAGGGGAAGATCCTCGATCATAACATCACCAATAATCTTTTCTATTATACTAAATACTTTATCCCCTTGAATAATACCTTTACCAGTGAACGAGAAGTCTAAAAGTTTTATAACATCAAACATATCAAGTGTTAATATCCACTCTTCAAACTCATCCAGCTTACCAGATGCATATAAGGCACCAATCAAAGCACCCATTGATGAACCGCTAATTGAGGCTATCTCGCAACCATGCTTCTCAAGTTCTTTTATTACTCCAATATGGGCATACCCTCTTGCTCCTCCACTACCAAGAACAAGTGAGATCGTCTGCTTTTTTTGAGTCATGAAATCCTCTTTTTAATACAGATAAATATTATCACACCTTGGCTTTTTCATACCATGCGCGTAGCCATCTGTCTATTGGATTGATAAGCCTATACATTACAGGTACAATCAGCAAGGTGAGAATCATTGAACTTAATAGTCCACCAATGATAGAGATAGCCATAGGTGCTTTAATCTCACTACCTGCGCCACTGCTCAATGCAAGTGGGAGCATGGCAAAAACCATCGCAATTGTCGTCATTAAAATTGGTCTTAGTCTTTTTTCACCTGCTTCAATGAGTGCCTCGTCAGCACCTTTTCCTTTTCTCATGGCCTCATTTGCAAAATCTACAAGTAACACTGCATTTTTACCAACCATTCCCATAAGTAGCATAAATCCGATCATAACAAACAGACTAAACTTCTCACCACTGAGATATAAAGCCAGCATTACACCGATAATACTCAATGGCAATGCCATCATAATGATTACAGGCTGAATAAGAGATTCATATAACACAGCCAAGATAATAAACATTAAAATAACGGATAAACCAATGGCCACACCAAAGGCATCAGCTGTTTTTTCCATTTCTTCTGCAAACCCTGTAAATCGATATACAACACCTTCGGGTAAAAGTTCATCAATGCCATCTCTTGTATAATTAATCGACCCGCCTAAGTCCAGTCCAAAAAGATCTGCATAAATACTAACTTGTCTTTGTCTATCAAAATGGTATATTGATGCTAAAGACCTGTTATGAGAAAAGTTTACCAAGCCGTCAAGGTAGACCAAGTTTCCATTTTTTGTTCTAAGTTGAATTTTCTTTATATCTTCTATCTTGACTCTGTTTTCATCTTCAAATCTGAGTGAGATGTTGTACTGTTTTCCATCCTCTTCAAAATAAGAGACCTCCAAGTCACTTGAAAAAGCAGTGGCTATTGCCTGTGCTATATCTGATGCAGAGATGCCAAGCAGATTGGCACTTCCACGCATAATATTTAACTCTATTTGCGGTTTACCATCATCTAAATTGGTGTCAATATCAACAAATCCCTCTTTTTTTGCAAGGTATTGTGTTAAGTTTTGCGTCGCTGTCTTTAGATCATTAAAGGAGTCAGATTTTAAAACTATTTGATATGGTACGGAGACACCAGCACCTTTGATCGCAGGAATGGCCGCAGCGGTTATAAAAAGGTCTTTACTGTAATCTTTGATACTGTTTCTAAAATTTTGAATTATTTCTTCTTGATTTAGTGTTCTATCATACTTTTCAACTAATTTAACATATATCAAGGACTTGTTCTTTTCTTGAACATTGTTATATCCGACACTTAAAGTTGTATAGAGCACATCTTTGTTCTCTCTAACAAGATTTTCCAATTCTTTGGATCGTCGTATCATCTCTTCAAGAGATATATCCGCTGGTGCCTTTACCTTGATCTCAAACTCTGCCATATCTTCTTTAGGAACAAAGTCCATTCCTATCTTTGGAAAAAGGCTTAAAGAGGCAAAAAACAGTATAAAGATAGATATAAGGGTAATGACTTTAAATCTTAGTACTGTTTTTAGGATCTTTTCATAGACTTGTTCCATTGCTATAAATATAGGCTCGGTTATATTATAAAACTTACTTTCATCCTTACTCAAGACTCTCGCACTCAGACTTGGAATAAAGCTTAGTGCGACGGTATAGGAGATGATAATAGCAAAGCCTACGGTCATTGCAAAAGACTCAAAGAACTTCCCTACAATTCCACTCATAAATGAAACAGGAATAAAGACGGCTAAAAGCATTGCGGAGATCGCTAAGATAGTAAAGGCCATCTCTTTTGTACCTTCATAAGCAGCCTGAAGTTTATTCATACCTAATTCCATCTTCTTGTAGATGTTTTCGATGACAACAATCGCATCATCAATAATAATACCAATGGCTAAGGTCAATCCTATCAGTGTCATTTTATTTAATTCAAAACTCATATAATCCATTAAGGCAAAGGTACCATAGATTGAGGCTGGAATCGATAAAGCAGAGACCAGAGTAATCGTTATATTTCTTAAAAACACAAAAACAATAATCACAGCAAGAAAAGCCCCATATATAAGATCGAACTGAACATGTTCAAGAGACGTGATAATAAACCCTGACGTGTCATTTAAGGTCTGTACATCAAATTCATCACCTGCCAATTTCTTTAAAGAAGGGACAACTGATTTGACTCTTTGGATAATATCGATGGTATTCGTTCCTGAAATCTTTTGTACCTCAAGCATCACACCTTCAACACCATTAAATGAAGCGTAACTTTTAGGGTCACTCAGAGCATCTTCTACCCGTGCGATATCTTGCAATTTGACATTATCTTTAATTTCCATATTTTTGAGTTCATTTACACTTAGCGCGTCAGCTTTCGTTTTAAGTATGTACTCTTTTGTTTTAGAGATTAGCTTCCCACCACCGATCTTTACATTTTCTCGGGCTACAATGTTATTAAGCTCAGTAACAGTAATGCCAAACTTATTTAGAAGTTTAGGATCGGGGTATATTTTTATCTCTCGATCTTTGTAACCGAGGATGTTTATGGCACCAACACCATTAAGCTTCTCAAGTTTGGGTTTTACTTTTTCATCCGCAAACAGCATAAGCTCTTTAATGTTATTGTGTTTACCCGTTAAAAAGATATTGATTACAGATGCACCACCAATGTCAAGTTTACTAACAAGGGGCATCTTGGCATCTTTTGGAAGGGTGACAGCAGACACTTTATCTCTGACATCATTGGTTGCCTCATTAATGTCTCTTTCCAAGAAGAACTTGACCATTACAACACTGACACCTTCACTGCTTGTTGAAGTAATAGAGTCTATACCGCCGATTCTTGAAACGGCTTCTTCTATTTTATCTGTCACTTGAGACTCTATCGTACTTGATTCAGCCCCTTGATATACGGTTTTAATTGTGACCATTGGAAAGTCGATATTGGGAAAGAGTGCTGAGGGCATTGCCTTAAAACTCATCAGTCCAAATATCACCAAGGTGATAACATACATAAGTGTTGTTATAGGTCTGTTTATTGCTAACTTATACATATAAGCCTACTTTTTATCAGGTACAAGAATATACCCTTCGCCAATAAGTCCAACTGTAAACTTTTCAGCTAAAACTTCTGCTTGTATTTTTCGATTACTTGTAGTTGCTGAAGGATATACTTTAGAGATTCTTCCTGTATATCTATCCTCATCACCGTCTACACCATACTTAAACTCTTGTCCTTTTTTTACACGCTTCCAATATTTCTGATCAAAAGACAAAACTAACTTACGTTGACTTAGACTCTGTATTTTAAACACGGTTCTAAGCATCATTCCACTTACAGTATCTCCAATTTCTATATTTTTCTCATAAATGATTCCATCAAAGGGTGCGCGAAGTTTAGTTTTGCTTAATAAGGTCTGTTTGTATGCAAGGTTTGCTTCTGCTTGTTGCACTGCTGCTTGTGCTGTTTCATATGCAAGGGCATAGGCATCAAACTTTGCTTCATCTATAAGATGCTTCACCTTCAATTGCCTTTCATAATCGCGCTTACTAAACTTCAATGTAACTTTCGCACTAATTAAAGAAGCCTTAGCTATGCGTAAAGAAGCCTTTAAATCATCATTTTTAAGTTCTGCTAAAACTGTCCCCTTTTTAACAACACTTGATATGTCTGTATGCACATTATGAACAATACCACTGGTGTCAAAAGCAAGATTTGCCTTTTGTGAAGCATTGACTACGATAGTTGCATAAACTTCTTCAGCATGTAAGCTCAAAAGTAGAGCCATAAGTCCTAATAATATTTTCATTGTAGTAATTCTCCTATTTCTTTTCCTGCGTAGTAGTAGTAAATCGCATAGGCGATTTCTAAGTCATTTAATGATGTTTGATAAAGCGCTTCAGCTTTTGTTTGAGTAGTTAAGGCATCAAGGTAAACTACATTATCAACAATACCTGCATTATATTTTTCTTCTATCGTTTTAAAAGCGCTTTCAGATGAGATCAGTGCACTTTTTGCACTTTTTATCTTACTCTCAGTGGTATTGATTCGTGATTTGGCCAAACTATATTGAATGTCTTGTTCATGTTTTTTGTAGGCTATCTCTTGCTGAAGGGATTGAGACTTTAATAAAACTGCTTGTTTTTGTTTCTGTATGCTTCCCATATCAAAAAGTCTCATATTAAATGTAAGTAAAATCTTATTTTGATTTTCTGCTCCTTCAGGATGAAGGGCATCTGTTCTGTCATATCCATAAAGACTATAAGTGTCTTCCACTCTCAGTTGTGGGTAATAAACACTATCAATTGACTCGGCACTGTTTACAATTGCATCGTCTTGTGCCATTAAAGACTTAATGCTATCTACGAGTTCATAATCATTTTGATGTAGTCGCTGGAACTTTGACTCATCTAAGCTCGTAACCTTTACACCAACCTTTAACTCTAAAGAGTGCATATGTGATAATATCTCAAACTTTATTGACTCGATCTCATAAACATTTGTATCATAAGCTGACTGCAACCTATCAACATCATCCGATGTAGCAAGTTTTGCTGAAAAAAATGCTTTCATTCGATTTAGTTGCGCTTGTAAAGCATCTTGTGCATTAATGCGAGAAGCAAGGGATGCTTCTAAACTTTTAATCGTAAAAAAGTCTTGAACGATCTGCAGGCTAATACTTGTTTTCATTGCTTCAGTATCAAAATTACTTGCCTTGAGTTCACTTTTTTTCTGGTTTAATAAAGAAGACCTTTTCCCTCCGTCATAAAGATCAAGACCTACTTTTGCATATCCACCATATACATCACCAGGCATAAAGGGAGACCTCTCGTTTAGGCTTTGATAACTTGCACCAATGTCGATGGTCGGGTAATAGTCACTTTTACGTGCTTGAACTTCTCTCTCTTTTGCTTCTTGGATTAGGCTTTTAGAAATAACCAGATCATTATTCTCTTTTGCATAATCTAACAGTGACTGAAGATCATCTGCATAGCTATAAAGAGAATAAATTAACAATAACAGTATTCTCATTTTTTCACCTCAATTAACTCAAAGATAGTATCAATATATTCGTCCATCTCTTGTTCTACATCATTTATCACTGTTGTAGATGCACTTGAAATAAATATTCCTTCACCCGATGCCATGAGCCCTTTGACAAGGCCTATAGATTGTGGAAGGATCTCTTCTTTATTAATACCTTCTTGAATTATTTCTTCAAACCACACTAAATAGTCTTGATAACATTGGCTTTGAAAGGCTATCATCTCTTGATTGGGCTGAGTAAGTGAGATGGAGATAAATTCTTTATATAGTTCACGTAATTCACGATCACTGTCATCATGAAAAATATTAAAAAATAGTTTTATTTTATCTTTTGTAGTTTCTATTAAAGCTAATTTTTCTTGTTTGATGGTGTTATGCTCTTGCATTAAAACATTGACAATTTCAAAAACAACATCTTCTTTATTCTTGAAATAGTCATATATAGAACCTTTGCTTACACCTGCTGTCTTCGCAATTTGTGAAACAGTAACATCCTTTATCCCTTGTTCCACAAAGAGTTCTTTACAAGCTAATGCAATATCTTTTCGCTTTTGCACTTTATCTACAATTATTGCCATTTTTAACCTTTATTATAAATGACTGACCGTTGGTCATTTATAAAATTATATACTTGTCATTCTTAATAAGGTATTAATTTTTCTTTAAGAGGAGTCATGATTTGTTTTAGTTGGCTTATATTCTATTTAACCACCGTTTATTCCATTTAATATCTATCTTCAAATAGATTGACTATCAATAAGGATTATTTCTTTTCTTTCTTATAATTCAGGTTAATTAGAGAAATGGAGAAATCATGACCTTAGGATACCTTCGAGTAAGTACCACCAATCAAACAATAGAAAATCAAGAATACGCACTTTTACAATATGCTCAAAAGCACAATCTCAAAATTGATCAATATATTCAAGTAGTAATATCAAGCAGACAAAAGGATGTAAATCGTAAGATCGATGAATTGTTTCATAGCCTATCAACTGGTGATACTTTAATTGTAACTGAGTTGTCACGACTTGGAAGATCTGTTGCTAATGTGATTGATATTATCAATTGCCTGATTAAAAAACAGGTTAATGTTCACATGATCAAAGAGAACCTTATCATTGAATCAAATAATTCAAATCCAATGGCGATGTTTATGATTAATGTTTTCGCATCATTCGGTCAACTTGAAAGAGATATTATTTCTCTTCGAACCAAAGAAGCTTTGGCAGCACGAAAAGCCAAAGGTATTCAGTTGGGTAAGCCTAAAGGCACAGTTCAATCTTCTATTTATGATAAAGACCAAGAGCAGATATTTAGTCTGTTTGATATGGGCGTGCCTCTTCAAAAGATTGTAAGTGTTCATCTTAAATACGGTAAATATAATTCTCTACGAAATTATTTGAAGAAACACAAGGTTCTATGAACTACTTTCATTATCTTCATCGAGAATATTGCTAATCTCATTACTACTCTTTCCTAAAATCCATTCATAGGATAGATTGTTGACGTTTTGATTTAACAAGAACGTTTTCTTCAACATTTTATGATTGTTTGAAGCATGTGATAACCAACTATAGTATTCCACGGTCTTAGATAGTTTCGATCTCTTTTTCTGTAACCTACTTAGTTGTTTTTCCATCTTGATTATCTCCAAGTTAATATCCCTTAGCTCATCTAATCTTTTTTTATAGTAATTTCTATTCTTCTCATTCATTCAAATTCCTTCTCTTTCTATAAATTATAAGAAAACAAAGGATAGTCGTTTCACTCCTTCATTTTTTAAATAACATTTAGATCATAAACCCCTTTTTGAGACAATAGAATTTTAATGCACCGATATCTGATATAAAAATAATACAAGTAGTATTTTTCTCTAAGTTAAATGCATTCTATTGTCCTTGTTAAAAAAGGGAATTAAGCCCAAAATACATGAGGAAGAGCGAAGATAATTTCGCTTAGAAAAGCGATTTAAGAACAAATTCTTAAAGATCATATTTGGAGAAAATATTATGAATGCATATAAAGAACTACCTATCGAAGATCAAAACGAAGACGAACAAGTATTTACAAGAGGTGATGACATTTTAATGTCATTTTACTATGGGAACTATACTCAAGGTATTAAAGAGATGATTTCATATAGTGTTAGACCTGAAGAATTGGCTGAGTATCTGGAAGGTAAGGCTGAGGAGTATGAGATGCAGGTTTCAGAGATGTATAACGGGCATTTTACACTTGCTTATTTCGCATCGATAGGTGAATCTTATCGTGATGAAGAAATAAGATTGGCTTCGTGAAAGCGAAGTTAATGAGAATGTATAGCTATACATTCTCTCGTCGATTTAAAAAGGATGAACTTCAACAGTGATATTTGTAGGTCTTTTTATACGGTCTTGCATCTTTTGTCTAAGGGATAAAATATTAATTGCATAAGCATTAGACCCATTTTGTTTAACATTCTTTAGCCAAGGTAGAGCTTCTTTTTTCAGTTTATCATGAAACTGTTGTGATGAAAGCTGTTTAATACCTTCATCTAATACCCACGACTTATAGCCATTATAGATATTTTTTTTTGTTGCTATATGTATGTCGTCATCTTGATTTGATTTTGAGAATTCTAAGTAATAATAATTCAATTCTTTTTTATTGTTATTTGCTACAAATTCATGAACTATGTTCATAAATTGAAGGGCAGAATTTTCTTCAAGTTTATACTTATTTACAGCATTTTCAACAGCAAGACATTTGCTATGCACACCCTTGTTTTTTATCATGCGAAGTAAGCCAAGAAAGGCCCATTGTCTAAGAGAAGTAATTTCTTTTGTAAAAAGCTCATAAAAATATTCGGGTGTCTCTTTTTGGGCTTCCAATATTTTTGCAAAAAATGGAATAATTATAATTCTTCGCCATAGTCCATCACTTGAATCCATATTTGGAGGTAATGTGTTTGCTGCCCCTATCTGTTTTGCTATGGGCTTTATAGTCCGTGGCATAAGATACTTTTCATCAATCTCAATTGCATCACCACTTGTGATTCCCTTTAGCATGCTTTCATTAATTGGCTTGTTACCATCAAGTTCTGAAGGTAGGTTAATCAAGTTCTTTTCAAGAGTTCCAGCTGTTTTCATGGATATGTCACAAAAATTTAAAGCTGACTTGTGTTGACTAACAAGACGACTTAATAGATCTAAAAAAACAGACTTGCCATTTTTACCCCCACCATATAACATATATATGTATGGTTGACTAAGAAAGCCATGAACTAAGGTATGTCCCATGAGTTCCTGAAGATAACGTATTATCTCTTTATCTCCACAAGCGATTAAATTGAAAAAGGATTTAAGTTTAGCTGATAATAGATTATTTTCATTAGCTTCATCGGCTGGAGTAAAATCACTTATTGCCACAAAATTATAAAACTGGCCAATGTTATTGACAATTTTAAGATTAGCTGATTTTGTATGAATAAGATAAATCTTACTCTTTGTTATAACTTTATATGTATTATTTGCGTTGATGTTCTCAATATCATTAAATGTTGGAAACTTGTCAAGCTTAGCACGAAGGTTTTTGATTATTCCCTGCATTATTGTGCTTGCAAAGAAAAAACTTTCATCTTCAGATGCCTGAGCTTTTTGAATAATAAGATTTTGTATCTCATCTATAAAGTCATCTTTACTTAACTGTTCCCAAAAACCTTCTTCATTAAAGTACATAATATTTTGTCTGTACGTTCTGAAAAACCTATTGTCAATCTCCACACAGTTAAGTAACTTTCTACCTTTAACTGTTAAATACCCTTTATCGGATACAGTAAAATCTGCCTGTGTGAGTAAAATATTAATACCATTCATGGTGTCTCCCTTTAAGAGAAAAAATTTATGAATCTCGTTTATGAGATATCATATTCGTATTTTTCCGTCTGAAAAAGACGAGACTTGTCTTTTTGAAGGCATTAAAGTGTGTAGTATATGGGCTTTAATGAGTTTTGAAAGTTGACTTTATAAGGTATATATTTTTAAGTGTTTTAATGGTTTTTTTAAAGAAGAGGGTGAAAAGGGTATAAAGGGTAGTTTTTACAAAACTATATTTATAATCTTTTTTTAAAATACTTTTCAATATATTACCCTTTTCACCCTCTTTACCCTTAAAATTAGTTCCTACAAAAAAAGAAAATAATATTATTCTTCTTTTAGTATTTAGCCCCTATTTAGGGGGCAACTTCTTTTTACCGATCCACATCCCATTATCATCAAAGATATCCTCGTATTCATCTTCTTGAGTATCAAGAGCTACTAAAGATGGTGATGGCGGTTTTATTGGATCTTGATTTTGTTGTTCAAGATATTCTTTCTCAAGCTTTTTTTTGATTTCTTCGAGTTTATGTAGATATTCATCTATTGTCTCACTGTTTAAGCCATGCTCTTCAAGGTAGTCTATAAATAGAGATTCAATCTCATCTTCTTCACAAAACTTAAAAAGCATTTTAAATAACGCATATGGAAATATCATTTTTACTCCTTTTGATAATTTCATAGTCTATTTATATAATTTAAATATTTTTTCTTTTTTTCGTTAGGAATATTTCTTTAGAAATGAATTGGATGAAGCAATGATCTTAGATAGTTATATCAGGCTCATTGTCTCCAGTGGAGGGCAGGGCTATCTTTTGATCAATATTGATGTTATGACCTTTTATGAGATCCTCGTTGATATCTTTTTTGATTGGAAAGATGACATGATGATCTAAGCCTTGATCTTTGCAGTATTGAGATATTAATTCTGATGTTTCCTGTCCAGCATTATCATTGTCAAGATAAATTATTACTTCTTGCTCATCAAGCTTTAATTGCTTGATCCCTTCCCAGTTTGAAACACTATTTAAAATAATATAGCTTAGATCATTGTCATGCTCTTGGTATAAGCTAAGGGCATCAAACATACCTTCTACTATTGTTGTTCTGTTTGCATTATTATTGATGTGTGAAATGGCACCTATGCCAAGGAAACCTTTAAAGCTTCTATTACCTCGTAAAGAGAAGCTTTTTTTGATGGTCTCAATACAGAGGTTGAAACTGTTGTGTACTAAGTTTCTGATTTGTTTGAGCCAATTTGGTACTTTTAAGATCTTTCGATCATTCAGCATCTTCTTTAATGGGTCAAAATAGATATTAGATAGCTTGATCATATTGCCAGCTACAATTTGGACATCATTCATGTTTTTTAATAATTTATCTGTACCCGTTGATATTGTTATTTCAGACTCCTGCAAAGTAGGGCTTTGATTGATGTATTTTGACAGATCTTCTAACGCTGTATTAAAGTCTGTGCTATTAACTTGCATATATAGATCAAGGTTATCACCCATCTCTTGACTTGAAAAGTCTTTATACACCCAGTTTTGAGATGACTTATCTTTAAAGACATAAAAAGATGGATTGTTATCAGTTCTTAGAGGTGACTTCATAATGAAGCCATTCTGAGTTTTTTTATAGGGCTCGTAAATGAATAGTAGGGGATGGACATCTTGCTTTATCTGTGCTACTAATGATTGACGGTGTTGATATAGATCTTCAATCTGCTTGTTTTCTTTTTTCATATAGTTGATCCTTTTAGTTTTTTGTTCTACTTGCATAAGCAAGTGATTATGTTTGGCGGTCATCTTGCGATTCATATCAATAAAATTGTCTTCACGCTCTAATATCCGTATTGCCTCATTATGAACGGTAGATAGATTATGTATTCTCAAATCCTTTTTCTGTATCTCATCATGTAACTGATGAATATGATCCATTAATCCAGATACTTCTTTAGAACTGTATACATTTGATGTCTTTAGTTTGGCAGCACCTAATAAGGTAGTGCCGACTTTTCGTTCTATCTGATGCTTTGTGATGCTTGGTAAGACCAACTCCTGTTTGGTTGTATCAAGGAGATCCCTTAACCGTTTGAGTTCTTCTTGTTGTACTTTTTCTTTTAGTGCTTCTGCTTGGTTAGGTGATAGACTTGGTTCAGGTTTAGTCTGAAGGTCTCCACGCTTTAAACCATATTTGGAAGCTACTTCTTTTTCAAACAGATCATTGATGTTGTTAAGATCGGTGATGCCATCTTGGTACATACCCTTTTGATTCCATTTTCCTTTCTCATCATTGAAATATGAAAACTGTATGTGCAAATGTTCAGTAGTCTCCTCTAAGTGAATATGACTATTAAGACATTGATAGCCTTTAAATCGCTTTTTAAACCACTCGTGAGCATCTGTAAGATAGTTTATGGCTTCAGCTTCATTCATACATCCATTACTCATAGAAACTACGATATTGAATGCAGATGTTGAATGACCATCTTTATCTTTTCTCAAGTCTCTATGCCTTGTATTGTTTTTTTTATTAAATGACTTGATCTGTTCTTTAATCCTCGACCTGTACTGAGCATAGGTCTCTTCTTTATCTATTAAATAGATATTTTTATGTGATCTACTTGTGTCGACATTAGCACTTGTGTGAGATTCATCTCTCCTATTGTGTGCATTCCAGTTCTTGTATTGCTCCGCTGTTTTTACTTTCTTAAAGTCGATATTGAAATATGTTTTACTCATTTTCTTTTTTGGTAGGATTACTACACTTCCTTTTTTAGTTTGTGTAGTACCTATTTATAAGAGTTTGTGAAATAAATTTCTAAAACGATATTGCTTACAATACTTAACGTGGTTAAGCGTAAGTCCTGTGGAGCTTTTAAGAGCTAATATTTTCAGTTATAAAACAACTGCCCATTGGCATTTCTTTATATGTGAAAAACTTCTTAAGATATTTGACCATGTACTTATGTTCGTGTCTAATCTCTTTAGCAGCACTTCTCTCTTGTAATGACATCATTTCTGTACCTAAATCCCTATTTAATGAATTCATCAAATATGAAAACAGATACATGACCTTTGTAACAGATAGTGATTGAGTCTGATAAATGTTCCTCATATCAGCTAACAACTCATATCCCTCCTTATCTAAAGGCATATGCTCAAAATCCAATATAGTTGATTTGAGCATCTTTAAGAATTTTTTATTATTAATAATTACCGACATAATTTTTCCTGTTATAATATTTCTACTTATAAGGTATGATGATCTCACCATCATCTCTTGAACTTAAATTCAACAACTAAGAGTCATCCTTGACTCAGTAAAATTATATAAATTAGCAAAGACGAGTTTCGTCTTTGCTACCTATCAAAAAGGCTTATAAAGTGGCAAAACCAAAGATTAAAAATGAACTAACTATTGATGAAATAAATTACATTCTTAAGGAAGTTATGAAGATTGTTTTTACTAAGCCCAGGTTTTTAACCACTGAAATTCTTCAAAAAATGAAAGATGATGCCTCTAATTTTCCTGATGAGACGCTAAATGAAATTATTAAACGATCAATAGTAAATAGTGAAAGGAATGGGGATAAAAACCCAGAGAAAACGGGATCTATGAACGCAACAAAAATGATTGAAAAAAGAATTGATAGGATACTTGCAACATTGAGAATAGGTGGATTGATAGAAACTGAAAAGTTGCCAAAAAATGCTGATAAAAAAACATTAAAAGAAAAGAAAATAGGTAAAAAGGTTGGTACGCAAGATATAAATAAAATATCAAGTTCTTTAAAAAAGCAATTAAGTAAGAGGTATGCACAAGATGACCTTTTACAAGAAATGTTAGACAAAGACCCTGAACTTATTGAAAACCCTCAAGAACGAGCAAGGGTGAAAAGATACCAAGAATCTGATGTAAGTTATATAGAAGACTTATTGATTGAACTGGCTACGCTAAAAGCTAAAGGTATATATAACGCTGCCAATGATCGTAGTTTAGAGATATTGAAGGTTTATAAAAAATATGCAGATTCTAATAATGAGACGACTAACAAGTTTGAACATAGACTCGGAGAGTTTGGAAAAGATGTGGCAAATGAATTTGCTGAGGCTGATGATACTAAAGAAAATAGATTATTGCCATCGGATAAAAAAATTGTACAAGCAAATAGAAAAGGTTTGCTGGATGATGTTCATGGAATCATTAGCTTTACACCAGAGGAAGCGAAATTGGCTAATCTTCAGTTGCAGAAGCTGATTGATTCGGTAAATCGAAGTGATTTGGCAGATAGTGAGAAATATACATATCTACGTAAACTAAAGTCAGCTTTAGAATCAGTAGAACTGTTCTCATAGAATTTTTTTAGTAGGAATCACTCTTCCTGTTTTTATGTAAAAGATATAAAAACAACTTTAAGTCCTTTCTTTATAAAATAACCAATGTACACATATATTACGATGTAAACTTCCTTTATAAAGACAAGGTTCGTCTTTTTAGATTTATAAACTTTTATTAATGAGATACAAAAAAGTGTCTCAATCAATAAAAGGATATTTTATGAAAATGATGACATTAAACTTAGAATCAAACAATCCGTGGATGTGGGAAAACATATTTTCTGATCCAAACTTGGATGCTCAATCAATAAGAAATGTATTTAATGAAGATAAGTTCTTTGGCGAACAATTGAATTTATCAATGGCGTCTCACCACAATTCCCCTGTTGATATTGTTATTGATCTAATTCATATGAATGAAGATAATACCACCCTCATTTTACATGCAACAAACAACTTAATAGGTAGATGCCAAGAACTGAGAGTTTATATAAAAAAGAAGCAAAATGACAATAAGCAGATTGAGGATCAAATCGATCTTTATGAAGAGAATAAGAAGTTAAAAAAAGCTTGTGATCTTTTGCAAACCATGAATAATGAATAAAACGGGGGAATTTAACTTCCTCATTTCGTACATTTTAAATTCAAACTAAGCCCCTGAAATACATAACTTACTACTTTTAAAAAGACAAGTCTCGTCTTTTTAAACCTTCATACTACCAGCATGAGATCTCATAAATTTCACGAGTAAAGGATCTGTTATGACACAGGTTGATTTTAACGCACTAAATAAAATAGCAACAATAGAGAAACTATTGGTAACTATGCACAAACTATTATCTGAAAATAGAGAAAAGCGATGGCTGTCTACAGTTGAAGTCGCTGTCTATACTGGATACACAAAGAGCACAATTGAAGCTATGGCCAAAAGTAAAGTGTTTATATTAGATGAACATTATTATAAGCCAGAAGGTAAATTGATGTTTGATAAGAATGAGATTGATAGATGGGTTATAGGTATGCCATCTAAAGCTCAAGAAAGTATTCAAGAACGAGTGTTAGCAGAGTTTAAAGCTGATATAGCTTCACACGCTGCGTAATTAAACTAACTATTTCCATTAAGAGCTTATAATATGAATGAAAACTTCGTATTAAGTGTCTTGATGGTTTTACATTATCAAGGAAATTATTATGAAATTATTTATCAAAAAATCAAAAAACAAATCAGGTGTTAAAGAGACTTTATGGATCGAGTATTACCATCATGGTGAGCGAATCAGAAAGTCTCTAAGACTTGAAAATACCAAGGCAAATCGAAAAGTAGCCGAAAAAACATTAATTCCAAAAATGATGGTTGAATATCATGAAGGAAAGTTCTTTAACACAGTATCAACTGTTGATGCAGCAATGCACGAATCGTTTGACATTCATAAAGGCTCAAGGGCTAAATCAACGCAAGCCGATTATGAAGCTTCTTATAGGCTTCATATTCAGCCTGTCTTCGGTGACAAAAAGCTTGATAAGATTAAACCAACAGATATTATTGCTTGGCAGAATAATCTTTTAGAAAAGGTTAGTCCTGCGAGGGTAAGAGCTGTTCGTGCAGTTTTAAGTGTAATGTTTCAAGATGCTTTGAAAGATGGAATACTTGATCAAAGTCCTTTGTCTTTGGTCTCTGTCCCAAAACTCAGAAAAACAGTTATTACACCATTCTCAGTGTCAGATATGGCTTCAATTATTAATGAAGCTGACGGGCAGTTCGCTAATTTTTATGCGACTGCTTTTTTCACTGGAATGAGGAGTGGAGAGCTTCTTGGGCTAAGATGGAGTGACATTGATTCTGATAGGAATGAGATCACTATTCGAAGAACTATCAAGATGGGTGAAATTCGTTTTACTAAGACAGGTGATGATCGTACCATTGATATTATTGATTCATTGTTACCGTATATCGAAAATCAAAAAGAGATAACGGGTGATAAGAATGAATATGTGTTCTTGAACAAAAAAGGTGAACACTATTATGATATCAAGAATATTAGAGACTCGCACTGGAAGAAGACACTAAAAGCGTGTGAATTAGATTATAGACCAATCTATCATACACGTCATACGTTTGCAACAGTGATGTTAGAGAATAATGAAGATATTCTATGGGTTTCCAATATGCTTGGACATTCAAATGCATCAATGACACTAAGTAAATACGCTAAATATGTTAAACGTAAAGATAAAAAAAGAGCTCAATTTCTGTCAGAAGAGCTGTCACCTAAAGACACCGAACTGGCACCGAGTTTTTCAAAAGTTGCTTGAGAGTCTGTAGTTAGGGGGTTGCTTTAAAAGTGGCTCCGGATACTGGATTCGAACCAGTGACCAAGTGATTAACAGTCACCTACTCTACCGCTGAGCTAATCCGGAATATAAAAGGGGTATCTATAATAAAAAGAAGAGCTTCTTATTTAAGAGGCCGAAATTATAGGCTAAGTGCTCTTAATTGTCAAGAACTTTTACATGAAATTATCAAAAAGTGCAATTATTAGGGCTATCAAATTTATTCTTAATAAAAGTTTAACATTAACTTGAGTATAATTCGCGTCCGCTTGGACTGTTTTGATTCATTATGGAGCGTTTATATAAGTAAATAACTGCTTATACAAGGGTTGGCGTTAGCCACTGGCTAAGGCCTAGAAACAGCAAGTGAAACAAGAAGGATTTAATCATGAAAGTACGTTCTTCAGTAAAGAAGATGTGTGATGACTGTAAGATCATCAAACGCAAGGGTATTGTAAGAGTAATCTGCAAAACTAAAAAACATAAACAAAGACAAGGATAAGCATGGCTCGTATTTCTGGTGTTGACTTACCTAAAAAGAAAAGAATGGAATATGCGTTAACGTATATCTATGGAATTGGCTTATTTCAATCTCGTAAAATTCTTGATGCAACGGGTGTTGATTATAACAAACGTGTTCACGAATTAACAGAAGATGAAGCAGCTACAATCGCTAAAGAGATCCAATCTTCACATATGGTGGAAGGTGACCTTCGTAAGAAAGTTGCAATGGATATTAAAGCTCTTATGGACCTTGGTTCATACCGTGGTTTACGTCACCGTCGTGGTCTTCCATGTCGTGGTCAAAAAACTAAGACAAACGCGCGTACTCGTAAGGGTCGTAAGAAAACTGTCGGCGCAGCGTAAGGAATTATAGATGGCAAAAAGAAAAGTAGCTAGAAAAAAAGTTGTAAAAAAGAATATTGCTAAAGGTATCGTACATATCGCAGCATCTTTTAACAACACATTAGTAACTGTTACTGATGATATGGGTAATATGATTGCATGGTCTTCTGCTGGTTCACTTGGTTTCAAGGGTTCTAAGAAGTCTACTCCTTTCGCAGCACAAGCAGCGGTTGAAGATGCAATGGAAAAAGCAATGGTACACGGTATCAAAGAAGTTGGTATTAAAGTACAAGGACCTGGTTCAGGTCGTGAAACAGCAGTAAAAGCTGTAGGTGCACTAGAAGGTATTCGTGTTTCATTCATGAAAGATGTTACACCACTTCCACACAATGGTTGTCGTGCGCCAAAACGTCGTAGAGTTTAAGGGAGTTACTGATGGCAAGATATAGAGGTCCAGTAGAAAAAATCGAAAGAAGATTCGGTGTAAGCCTTAATATGAAAGGTGAGCGTCGTCTTGCAGGAAAGTCTGCTTTAGAAAAACGTCCATTCGCACCTGGTCAACATGGTCAGCGTCGTAAGAAAGTTTCTGAGTACGGTCTTCAATTAAATGAAAAGCAAAAAGCTAAATTCATGTATGGTGTTTCTGAGAAAC
>Ga0316207_10000200_pt1 | contig 118903 bp, 122 predicted proteins | sample 6weekpyrite_MG_FD_204943 | JGI IMG/M metagenome (GOLD analysis project Ga0316207, IMG submission 204943) | Microbial mat bacterial communities from mineral coupon in-situ incubated in ocean water Damariscotta River, Maine, United States -... | ecosystem: Environmental > Aquatic > Marine >...
GCGGTGAAGACCCTGAATACATTGCCAGACGGCTGTTACGGTTCGCGTCCGAAGACATCGGCATGGCCGACCCGGCGGCCATGGTACAGGCGAAAACGGCGTGGGAATCCTATCAACGTCTGGGGACTCCCGAAGGCGAATTATCGCTTGTACAAGCGGTTGTCTATCTGGCAACGGCACCTAAATCCAACGCTATTTACAAAGCATCGAAAGCAGCCTTCAAAGCGGCGAAAAGCACAGGATCGCTGTCGCCACCAAAAACAATCCTGAACGCGCCGACATCAATGATGAAAAAGATGGGTTTTGGTGACGGATACGAATATGATCACGATGCGGAAGACGGTTTTTCCGGAAGTAACTATTTTCCGGATAAAATGGCACGCGTGGCTTTTTATGATCCTCCGGATCGGGGATTCGAGAAAGAAATCGCCAAGCGACTTCGTTACTGGGAAAAATTGCGGGCACAGAAAAAAACGGGTGAAACGGACTGATATTACAAATGAAGCTTATACTTTCCATTGCCGCAGGCGGTGCCTTTGGTGCCGTCGGCCGATATTACATCATGTCACTGGTGGGTCATTTTTTTGGTCACGGTTATCCATATGGAACGCTTGTCGTCAATTTGCTGGGTGGTTTTTTATTGGGAGCGCTGATTGAAACGTCGGCCCTTGTCGGCTCCATGGGGGAAGATATGCGTGCCTTTCTGGTTATTGGTTTGCTGGGGTCGTTAACGACATTTTCAACGTTTTCGCTTGATGTTTATACCTTGTTTGTTCGTGGTAATATTGTCGGTGCCGGGGTTTATATTCTGGTGTCCGTTGTCGTTAGTGTTTTGGCCTTGATCGCAGGCATGTATGTTTTCCGTTTGATGTTGACATGAACAAGGTGCAACTGGTTGAAATCGACAAAGATGAAGACGGCATGCGCCTTGACCGCTGGTTTCGGCTGCGGTTCCCGGATATAGCATTCGGCGCACTGCAAAAAATGATACGCACAGGGCAGGTCCGTGTTGATGGCGGGCGGGTCAAAACCAATGTCCGTATAATGGCGGGACAACAGGTTCGCGTGCCGCCTTTACCCGTGACGATGAAGGCAAGTCACAAACGCTCCGAACCCGCTCTGTCTGATAAAGACCAGGCATTCATCGAAAGTCTGGTGTTGCATATGGATGACCGGATTATTGCACTTAACAAACCCGCCGGTCTGGCGACCCAGGGCGGAACCAACACCCGCAAACATATTGACGGCTTATTGCAGGGTTTGACCTTTGGTTTAAAGGAACGTCCCAGACTGGTTCACAGGCTTGACAAGGATACCAGTGGAATTTTGCTGGTCGCCAGAACCGCACAGGCAGCCCGGTCATTGACGGCGTCGTTCAAACGGAATACGGCCAAAAAACTGTACTGGGCGATGATCGAAGGGGTGCCAAAACCCCAAGCCGGAACCATCGATTTGCCGTTAATCAAACAACCCGGTCCCGATGGCGAGCGTGTTGTTATAGATTGCAAAAATGGCAAGTGTTCACAAACGCGTTACCGCTTACTCGATCATGCGGCCAGAAAATCATCTTTACTGGCGATGGAACCCCTAACCGGGCGCACGCATCAACTCAGAGTTCATGCCTTGCACGGTTTAGGCGTGCCTTTGCTTGGGGACCGTAAATATGGCGGAGACAAGGCCTTTCCCGAAGGGTTCCCGGTTGAGCCGTTTTTGTACCTCCATGCCAGACGGATTGTCATTCCGCATCCAAATGGACAGATTTTTGATATGCTTGCGCCTGTTCCGGATCATTTCTCGATGTTGATGGACGTCTTTGGTTTTGAGAAAACTGAAAATAATGATTTTTTCCTCCATGAATTGGAGTAAAAAAGATATAAATATTTGTGGATTGGACATTTATGCGAATTTTACTCGTCGAAGATCACGCTCGTTTCGGTGGTTACATCAAAGAAGGTCTGGAAAAAGCTGATTTTACCGTAGACTTGTTCGGCACGGCCCATTCGGCCGATGCGGCGTTATCAACGGTTAAATTTGACGCGATCATTCTTGATTTGGGACTGCCGGATATGGACGGTATCCAGCTGTTGAAAAGCTGGCGTAAACAGGGAAACAAGACCCCGGTTCTGATTTTAACGGCGCGTGATGACATTACCGATAAAGTCAAAGGTTTGAACAGTGGTGGCGATGACTATATGTTGAAGCCGTTCGCCATGGAAGAACTCGTCGCCCGCATCCGTGCTTTGTTAAGACGCCCCGAAGGTGTCCTGGGCACCGTTTTGAAAGCCGGCAACCTTGATTTCGATACATCCGGACGTGAAGTCCGGATCAATGACGAGGCGGTAAAATTTTCCAGGCGCGAAATGGCCGTTCTTGAACAATTGATGCGTCGTTATGGCCGTGTGGTCCCCAAAGACGTGCTGGAAGACAAGATTTATGGTTTTGATCAAGAGGTTTCATCGAACTCTGTCGAAGTCCATATTTCAAGATTGCGAAAAAGATTAAGTCAAAGTGCAGCTAATGTTAGCGTTCATACGCTTCGTGGTGTAGGGTATCTTTTAAGTGAAACGCTTGATTGATATTTTTGGAAAATATAAAACTGAATGATAAGTCAGGCCATCGGATACGATTTTGCGTTTATTGATTTATTTTTTATGAAAATCAGTATGTTAAATGAACCAGCCAACCGTTAATAAAAATTTCCTTCTCAAACTGGCAAGCGATAAATCCAAACAGGGCCGGCGTGAATTAACGCAGATTATCCTCGAATTGTTTGACGAAGAAAAAGGCACATTAAGTGAACGGGAACGTTCCTTGATGTACTCGATTTTGCATAATGTCGTGCTCGATATCGAAGTTTCATTGCGCAAAAACATCGCAGAAAAAGTCAAATCTTTCCCGGATTTGCCACAGGAACTGGTTAAACTTTTTGCTACTGATGAAATCGATGTGGCTTTTCCCATATTGAAAGAATGCGGATTGTTGATGGACCGTGATCTGATTGAAATTATTCAGATGCGGACCTTTGAACATCAACTGGCCATTGCCATGCGTCAGGGGATCGGGGAAGATGTCACCGATGCCCTGGTTGAACATGGCAACGAAGGCGTGATCGTCACGTTGCTTAAAAACCCTGATGCTGAAATTTCACAGACCACATTGAAATATCTGGTGGAACAGTCAAAACGCGTTGACAGTTTTCAGGAACCTATTCTTGACCGCCATGAATTGGGTGAAGACCTCGCCAAAAAAATGTACCTGTGGGTCAATGCGGCGTTAAGAAATCATATTTGTGATCGCTATCAACTCGATAGCGATACGGTCGATGATTTGCTTGAAAAAACCCACATTGATCAAAAGAAAACCGTCGAAGAAGAATTGAAAGAGGCCAAAACCAGCTCGAAACTGGCAGAGACGCTGGAGCGCAAAGGGGCGGTAACGGCTGAAATGTTGCTGGCCATGTTGCAACAGGGAGAAGTCGCCTTGTTCGTTTCCACATTCAGCAAAATGACCCATATCAAAGAATACTTGTTTATGCGGGTGCTTTACGAACCGGGTGGCGAGGGATTGGCTGTGGTTTGCAAATCCGTTGAATTTGATGTCTCTGTTTTTGCCACACTTTACACCCTGAGCCGCAAGGCCCGGATCGGAAAAAGAAAAGACCGAACCAACATGTCGAATTTATTGAAATTTTACGAAGAAATACCTGTGAACGCTGCCCGTGAAGTGGTCAAAATGTGGGGCAGGGGAGCCGACTATCTGGATGCGATCCGGCGCGTTAATCCACCGTCACTGAAAATATAAAAATCTGTTTTTATGCGTTGATTTTTCTGCTTCGGGATAAATGATGTGAGTTGGAAAACATATCCGGAAAATACATCCTATCAAACCGGTCTTTTGCAGGATTTATCCCGGCTTGTATCCGATTGGGTTTGGGAGGTGGATAAAGACGCACGGTTCACCTTTGTCTCGATGCGGATTTTTGACATTCTGAAAATTCCACCGCTCTCATTGATCGGCTCTTCGCTGTCTGATATCGGCGTGTTTGTCGATGACGATGAAAATCCGGTAGCGCATGACTTGTCCCGGCCTTTTCGTGACCGGCTTTTTAAAAGCGAATTGACGGACGCCCAGGAAAAATTTCTTTTGATCAGTTCGATTCCGGTTTTCGACAATGAAACAGGAGATTATACCGGGGCACGCGGTATTGCCCGTGATGTCACCCGGCAACGTCATGCCGAAAGCGAAGTTTCGCGCATGTTGTCGGTTTTTGATGTGGTTTCCGAAGTGCTGTTCATTCACGACAAATCGGACCGTTTGGTGTTTGCCAATCAGCAGTATAAAAAGCTCAATGCCGGTATTTTGGAAACCCTTCAACCGGGGACCCGGTTCGAAGACCATTTACGCGCTGTCGCAATGAACGGGCTGACCCCCGATGCCGTTGGCCGCGAAGACGAATGGGTCAGGGAACGTCTGGAAAAACATCAAAACCCGGGCCAGCCTTTTGAATTATACCGGCAAGGCGGGCAATGTTTTCTGGTCAGCGAGAAACGTCTTCCTGATGGCGGGATTGCAACATTTTCGCTGGATATCACGAATATAAAACAATCCGATAAAATTATTCAGCAACAAAAAGACAAGCACCGGCAATTTGTAGCCGACATAGCCCACGAACTCAGAACACCGCTGGGTTCACTGGTCAGCAATCTTGATTCCCTGAAAGACTGCGACAATGCCACTGCCTTGCGCCAGGACGTGATGAATTTTTCGGCTTTGCTTGACCAGCTTTTGATGGCAACACGGTTTGATGGCTGGAACCCCGATCCCGATGACAAGGCAGATCTGGTTCAGGTCTGTAAAAACGCTTTACAACAATTGGCACCGAACGTTATCCGGCAAAAACGGTCGCTGGAATTCGCGGGCCAACAAGGTCCGGTTTGCTTGACCGCCAACAGTTCTGTACTTGAACATGCGATCCAGAACCTGCTTGAATTGATTATTCCCCTGATTGCCGAAGGCGCGTCCCTTGTTGTTGAAATCCGGCAAGGGCCGGAACTGCATGTGCATCTTTCAAATATAAAATCCATTGATCAGTGGAATGATTTTACCCAATTGGTAATGGATGAACATATGTCTCCGGTTGACAACAAGTCAGGAAAGACAGAACCGACAGATTACTGGAAAATGGAAGTTGTGAAGCGAATCCTTGAAGCTCACAAATCTACAATTGTTTTGAAAGCCGTTGAAAAAAACAAAACAGCCGTTCAAATCATATTTTAAAAACCTTGTTTTTCAAATACTTGTCCGATCAGTTTAACTTTTTTACGTATTGTCAGTGTTTTTTAAGCCTGTGGCGGTAGTTTTCAGCCATCGCCTGTCGCCGGATTCCTTTGTCCGGGTGACACGCCTGATTATTTTCATGTTCTACAGAGGTTTAAAGAAATTGATTTATATGCGTTATGTGTTATCGGCATTGGCCTTGGTTGTCATCACAAATGGTCCCGCTTTCGCCAACAGTTCCGGTCCGCAACAATTGGCACAGGCGTCTGCCGGTTCCTTGCAATTAAAGGTTAAAACCATTTGCAAAAACGGCGATGCCTATTTCCAGATTATCAACGAAGGCAAGGAATGGCCTAAAGCCGGTAAAATTTCCTTGTACCGGACCAACGCCGACACAATGGTGTCACAGCGTCGTATGCGTTTGAAAAACGGACAGAAAGCCTCTTTCAAAGTGAAAAAAGCGGCAAAAACCGGGGCTGAAATCGGGTTGTGGGTTGATCCGGGCTGGTTCAAACGTCCGTTTAAATATGACGCCAAAATTACCTGTCACTGATTTTTGACGGTGATGCATGACTTGAAGGGCCGGGCAGTGTAGTTTGTCATTGATTTGATGATGAATTATAGGCTTTTTTATGAATTCCCCGCAATGTTTGGCCCTGTTTGATTGTGATGGCACACTGGTTGATTCCCAGTTTGCCATTATACAATCAATGACTTTTGCTTTTGAAAAAGCCGGACTTCCCCGGCCCACGGACGAAATGGTGCGCAGTATTGTCGGCTTGCCCCTGTATGACGGGATGGCAAGGATGTGCCCGGGGCTGGAAGAAGATATCTATCATCAACTTTGCCAGAACTATAGCGTACATTGGCGTCATTTGCGCCATACAAACACACTGCAGGAACCATTATTCAGCGGCGTGGCAAGCGCAATTTACAATCTCGCTGAAAACGGCTGGATGCTGGGCGTGGCAACGGGAAAATCCTACCGGGGATTGGTTGAAACCCTGTCATCCCATAATTTGCATGATGTTTTTCATACCCTGCAAACGGCCGATAAAACCTGTGGCAAGCCGGACCCGGAAATGGTTTATGTTGCCCTTGACGAAACCGGGTGCGAAGCCAACAATACGGTTCTGATCGGGGATACCACGTATGATATGGAAATGGCCGGGAATGCAGGTGTTGCGGCCATTGGCGTGGCTTGGGGTTATCACAGTCCCGAACATTTGAAATCATCAGGTGCCATTGCCGTGGCTAGAGATATTGATGATTTGACCAATATTTTGCACGAATGGAAAAAATCATGTCTGTAAAAAAAATATTCAAAATTCTTTCCGTTGCTTTTTTTCTTGTTGTTGCGATTATTGTTGCCGGGGTCGCCATACTTAATTCCACGGACCTGACACCGTTCAAGGACAAGATTGCCCGCCAAATTTCAGAGCAGACGGGACGGGCGGTTTCCATCAACGGAGATTTGAAGCTCGATATATCCTTGCAGCCAAAAATTCAGGTCGGCGGTCTCAGGCTGGAAAATGCCAAATGGTCCAAAAACCCGGACATGTTGCGGGTTGAAAATTTTTCGGTCGAGGCCGATTTATGGCCGTTGCTGTCCGGTACTATCCGTATTAACCGCTTAAATCTGGACGGTGTGTCCCTGTGGCTGGAACAGGGGGCGGATAACCGGAAAAACTGGGTTTTTAAAAACCGGTCAGATACAGCCCCGTCTGCATCACCGGATTCCGGCGCTAATGCACCTTTGGGACTGCCGGAAATTGGGGATGTGGGCCTTTCAAATATTCGCGTTGTTTACAGTGCACCTGACAGCACAGACAGGCAACTGTTTATTGACAATCTGAGCCTTCGTTCAAAATCACCGTCATCACCGGTCACGATTGTCTTGAACGGCAAAATCAGTGACCAGAATATTGAAATGCGGGGTCAAGTTCCCAATCTGTCAGCATGGCAGACAGGGGAACGCCAAACCGTGCAGTTTTCGATGGATGCGCTGGGGATAAGTGTCAAAACAAATGGTTTTGCGGGGCTGGGAAATGGTGAAGTCAATATTGATCAGGAATTAAAGTTAAATATTAAATCGCTATCTCAAACATTTGAAAATATAAAACAATTGTCTCCGGAGCTTAAAGAGATTCAAATCCCGGAAATGTCCGATATTGTTCTCAAAGCCAGACTGCGTGCCAGCCCGGAAAATCTGACCGCTGAAAATATCAAAATGATTTTTTCCGGCAATGATCTGTCCGGCAACTTTTCCGTAAACCTGTTTGACGGGGTGACAAAAGTGCGCGCAGCTTTGGCGTCAAAGAAAATCGATCTGACGCCTTTTATACCACGCTCACCCAAACAACAGCCGGGCGCAACGGCCAAAGACCGATTGTTTTCTGACCAGCCTCTGGAAATACCGGCATTAAACGGGCTGGATATTGAACTTCGCTATAAACCGGAATGGATTATCGTTGACGGCCTGAATATCCGGAACGGGGATTTGGGCCTGCGCATATCCGGAAACACCGTTACGTTCAATCCTGTTCAGGCCACCGTTGCCGACGGGACCTTGCAGGGCAAGATTATTCTGGATACGTCTGCCCAAGGTTTAAAGATAAACAGTGATGTGGAACTGGAAAACCTGTCTTCGGCCAGGTTGTTAACCGAGCTTGGGCAGAAAGTAACTGTTGATGGGGCTATCAACGGGATAGTCCAATTGACAGGCAACGGTAATTCCGTTCGTACCATTATGGCGTCATTAAGTGGACGCACGCGCGTATTTACCGAAAACAGCAAGCTTGATATTAAGGGCCTTGGAATTTTTTCAAGTGACGTTCTGGGTGTTATTCCAGGTTTCAGTTCGGGGGATGGGCAATTATTACGCTGTGGGGTGGTCGATTTTGATGTTAAAAAAGGAAAATCTTCTGTTCGTTCCATGGTATTTGTCACCGAACCGATCGTCGCCGTTGGCGAAGGTCTACTGGATTTAGCCGATGAACAGATCAAACTCCGCATGACACCGAAAGTCAGAAACACGAGCCTTGCATCCGTGGCCCTTGTCCCCGTCAATGTAACAGGAACATTTTTACAGCCGGATTACAGTCTTGATAAGGCGGGGCTGGTCGGTAATGCCGCCGGTACGGCGCTTCGCGGTATCGGGGCGTTTGCCACGTTCGGGGCCTCGTTGCTGGTGGAAAATCAGATCAATCAATCCATTGATCAAACCGATTATTGCAAACCTGCCCTCGCGGGCAAGAAAGTAACTTTGATGAAGACTGAAAGCAAACCGGCAACCGAGACAACAAAAACGCCGCCTCGGCAAACGCAGCCAACGGGCGGCAACCCCGCCGGTGATCTGGTCAAGGGCCTGAAAAGCCTGTTCGGGAACTGATATGAACCGGGCCAGACGATTTTATGAAACGGTTTCTGTCGAACCTTGCGATAATGGCTATTCGGTTCATCTGGACGGCAAGCCGATCAAGACGCCGGGCGGGATGGCTCTTGTGTTGCCGACGGCAAGTCTGGCCGGGGCCATTGCTGATGAATGGCAGGGACAGGACGAAAAAATCAACCCGGCGTCCATGCCGATGATGCAATTGGGGTGTACGGCGATTGAACGGGTTGGCCCCAATATGACAGAAATGCTGGATCAGATTACCGGGTATGCGCGCACCGATCTGATTTGCTATTTCGTCGAAGGTCCCGGTGATTTGCTGAAACGGCAAATGCAATATTGGGGTGATACCCTGACGTGGCTGGAAAAAAACCATGATGTCAAATTACAGACCACAACCGGGATTATGGCGTGTCCGCAATCTGAAACCGAGATATCAAAATTCCGGACAGTATTTTCCGGGTTTGATCCTTTCACATTAACGGCCATTATCGAGGCCATGCAGATTTTCGGCTCTGCCGTTCTCGCCTTGGCGATGGCTGTTGAACACCTCGACTGGAAACAGGCTTTTGATTATTCCGCCATTGACAGCGATTGGCAAAGCGAACGTTGGGGTGAAGACCATGAATATATCAGCAACCGGAAAAACCGGTTACACGATATTCAGCAAGCCAGCCTGTTTTTGTCCCGATTAAAGGGGTAAAAATCAACTATACCTTATAAAAAACAAATTTTTATTTATAATCAACCAAGCACAGAAACCGAGGATTGTTATGCAGGATATCGTTCGCCGACTTGAAGAAAAGCGAAATCAGGCCCGGATGGGCGGCGGGGAACGCCGGATCAATTCCCAACACGCCAAGGGAAAACTTACTGCCCGCGAACGAATTGATATGTTACTCGATGCTGGCTCGTTCGAAGAATGGGATATGTTTGTCGAACATCGGTGTAGGGATTTCGGCATGGAAGACCAATCCATTGCCGGTGACGGCGTTGTCACCGGTTTTGGCACCATCAATGGCCGGGTCGTCTTTGTTTACAGTCAGGATTTTACTGTTTTCGGTGGCTCGCTATCGGAAAGTCATGCCAGGAAAATCTGTAAAATCATGGATCAGGCCATGCAAGTGGGGGCCCCTGTCATCGGGCTTAGCGATTCCGGCGGTGCCCGTATTCAGGAGGGCATCGATTCACTGGCCGGATATGCCGAAGTTTTCCAGCGCAACGTGATGGCATCTGGTGTTATCCCGCAAATTTCCATGATCATGGGACCTTGTGCCGGTGGGGCTGTCTATTCGCCGGGCATTACCGATTTTATCTTTATGGTCAAAGATACCAGTTACATGTTCGTCACCGGGCCCGATGTGGTTAAAACCGTTACCCACGAAGAAGTGACACAGGAACAACTGGGCGGCGCGACCACGCATACGTCAAAGTCCGGTGTTGCCGACAAAGCCTTTGAAAACGATGCCGAAGGCTTGCTCTACCTGCGTCGTTTCATTGATTTCCTGCCCGCCAACAACCGGGAAAAACCACCTTACCGGCCAACGCCGGACCGCCATGACCGCATTGAACCATCACTTGATACATTGATTCCGGACAATGCCAACAAGCCCTATGACATGAAAGAACTGGTGATTAAAATCGTTGACGAAGGCGATTTTTTTGAAATCCAGCCGGATTATGCGGGAAATATATTGACCGGGTTTGCCCGTATGGAAGGATCAACCGTTGGCATCGTTGCCAATCAGCCGATGGTGTTGGCCGGATGCCTGGATATTGCATCTTCGATCAAGGCCGCCCGTTTCGTCAGGTTTTGTGATTGTTTCAATATTCCGCTGATAACATTGGTCGATGTGCCGGGGTTTTTACCGGGCACGTCACAGGAATACGGCGGGATTATCAAACACGGTGCCAAGTTGCTTTATGCCTATGCTGAATGCACGGTGCCGAAAGTCACACTGATTACCCGCAAAGCCTATGGCGGGGCCTATGATGTGATGAGTTCCAAACATCTTCGCGGGGATGTTAATTTTGCCTGGCCTTCGGCTGAAATCGCGGTTATGGGACCGAAAGGCGCCGTTGAAATTATTTTTCGGAACGATATCAACGATGATGAAAAAATTGCCGCCCGTACCGAAGAATACCGTAAACGGTTTGCCAATCCGTTTATCGCCGGAAACCGGGGTTTTATTGATGATGTCATCGTTCCCGGCAATACCCGGAGCCGCATTTGCCAGAGCTTGCGCATGTTGCGTAACAAAAAACTGGACAATCCTTGGAAAAAACACGGGAACATACCGTTATGACAGCGTTACAGCAAAAACCGGAAAACGAATATAAAAACCGCCTGCGGGGTTTCGCCATTCATTTGACCATTTATTTCGGGGCGATGATGATTATTGTGCCATTGAATTTCTGGCTGACGCCGAAACTGGAATGGTTTGTTTTGCCGCTTGTTGGTTGGGGCAGCGCTCTTAGCCTGCACGTTGCCTATGTGATGGGTTTGTTTGAAAAACCTGCTCGGGAAAATATCAAGGACAGATAACGCATGTTTAAAAAAATACTGATCGCCAACCGTGGTGAAATTGCCTGCCGGGTCATCAAGACGGCAAAAATAATGGGTATCGCCACAGTTGCGGTTTATTCCGAAGCCGACCGCGACGCCGAACACGTTAAATGGGCAGATGAAGCCGTTTTAATTGGTCCGGCTGCATCCGCTGAAAGTTATCTTTTGATGGATAACATCATCAAAGCCATCAAGGACACGGGCGCCGATGCAGTTCATCCGGGGTACGGGTTTTTATCGGAAAATCATTTGTTCGCGACACGGCTGAAAGACGAAGGTGTCACCTTCATCGGCCCGGACGCCCATGCGATGACGTCGATGGGGGATAAAATCCAATCTAAAAAACTGGCCATGGAGGCCGGTGTCAATACCGTTCCCGGTCATGCCGATGTCATTACAAATGCCGACGAGGCCGTTAAAATCGCATCACAAATCGGCTATCCTGTGATGCTGAAAGCTTCCGCCGGCGGGGGCGGCAAAGGCATGCGCATTGCCTGGAATGATGACGAATGCAAAGACGGCTTTATCCGTTCCACCAATGAAGCCAAATCCAGTTTCGGCGATGACCGTGTTTTTATTGAAAAATATATCGAACAACCCCGGCACATTGAAATACAGGTATTGGCCGACCATCACGGCAACACGATTTATCTGGGCGAGCGGGAATGTTCCATCCAGCGCCGCCACCAGAAAGTCATCGAAGAAGCCCCGTCGCCGTTTCTGGATGATAAAACCCGCAAAGCCATGGGCGAACAGGCCGTGCAGTTGGCCGCAGCCGTAGATTATGTATCGGCGGGCACGGTTGAATTCATCGTTGATAAAAACAAAAATTTTTATTTTCTGGAAATGAATACCCGGCTTCAAGTCGAACACCCGGTGACTGAAAAAATTACCGGCCTTGATCTGGTTGAACAAATGATCCGGATTGCCGCCGGTGAAAAGCTGTCGTTAACCCAGGATCAGGTCAAACTAACCGGCTGGGCCATGGAAGCCCGCGTTTATGCCGAAGACCCGTTCCGTAATTTCCTGCCGTCAACCGGGCGGCTGGTGCGTTACCGGGCACCGGATGAAAGCGATCATGTCCGCGTTGACAGCGGGGTCGCCGAAGGCGGCGAAATTTCCATGTTTTATGACCCGATGATTTCAAAACTGATCACCTGGGGCAAAGACCGTAAACAAGCCATTCAGACCATGCTGACCGCACTGGATGAATATTACATCAAGGGCGTCAGCCACAACATGGCTTTTCTGTCGGCATTGATGTCCCATCCCAGGTTTATGGACGGCAATATTACCACCAATTTTATCGCCGAAGAATATCCGGACGGATTTCATGGCAGCGATTTGCCGCCCGAAAACCCGACCATACAGATTGCCGTCGCCGCCAGCATTCATATGCAATATCAACAACGTGCAGCCTTGATTACGGGGCAGATATCCGGTCACAACCGTAATGTTGCCCATGACTGGGTGGTGATTATCGGCGATATCAATGAAGCCGTTGGTGTCACTCCCGTTGATGGCGGGTATGACGTCACGATCAATGACAAAAACGTCAAAGTCCGCACCGGATGGACGTTTGTTGACCCGATCTTTCATGCCACAATCGATGGCAAACCCGTTGCCATTCAGGTGGAACGCCAATCGGTTTCCTATCAACTGAGCCACGGCGGATCAGTCGTTGATGCCTATGTGCTGAATGCCAAAGCGGCTGAACTTTTTGCTTTGATGCCGGATAAAGTTGCGCCGGATACATCGAATTTACTATTGTCGCCGATGCCGGGTTTGCTGGTCTCGGTGGCGGTCAAAGTGGGGCAGGAAGTCAAGTCCGGTGAACAGCTGGCCGTGGTCGAAGCCATGAAAATGGAAAACGTGCTGTGTGCGGAAAAAGACGCCGTTGTTAAATCTATCGAGGCCGAAGCCGGGCAAAGTTTAACGGTTGATCAGATCATCCTTGAATTTGAATAGCCCCCAAGGATGTTAACAGCCTATTTTCAGGGTTTTTTTATCGGTGCCGGGCTGATTATCGCCATTGGCGCACAGAATGCTTTTGTCATCCGTCAGGGCATCAAAGGGCATCATGTATTTTTGGTGACAACCCTTTGTTTTTTATCAGATGCGTTGCTGATTTCACTGGGCGTTGCCGGGGTCGGTGCGTTGATCGCAAAAAACCCGCTGATCCGCGACATTGCGGCCTGGGGCGGCGCGGCGTTTTTGATTGTTTATGGTGTTTTGGCGGCCAAAGCCTGTTGGCAATCGGCACACAGTCATTGGCTCGATCAATTGAACGGGCCTGTGCCCGGCAGGAAAACAACCGTGTTGACGACACTTGGGTTCACGTTTCTCAACCCGCACGTTTATCTGGACACATTGGTTGTCGTTGGCGGCATTGCCGCGCAGTTTTCAATCAATAACCGGCTTTATTTTGCACTGGGCGCGATAACATCATCCGCGATCTGGTTCTATGCCCTGGGTTATGGTGGCACATTGTTGGCACCGTTTTTCCGGAAACCTTTTGGGGCGCGGTTGCTGGATGGCACCGTTGCTGTTTTAATGTGGACCGTGGCTGTTTTTTTAATTACCGGGCAAGTGCAATCATGAAAACCGTTCATGTGATTGTTTCAGGACGTGTTCAGGGCGTGTGGTACCGTGGCTGGACCGTGGATACGGCCAACCGCTTGAACATCACGGGTTGGGTCAGAAACCGTATGGACAGCACGGTCGAAGCCATGCTTTCGGGTGATGATGACGATGTTGACCGGATGTTGGCTGCGCTTTATGACGGCCCACCCCATGCCAACGTATCGGATGTTCAGATTTCGGATAAAGAATACAGTGAATTCAAAGGGTTTCATCAAAAACCGACTGTGTAGAATCAAGGCGTGCGTTCTGTTTTCCGGTTAAACGTTTGCTCGAACGCATTAATCAAATGGTTGTCCACATCGGGCATGGTCGCGGTGATACCCTGATCCCATAATGACGTCACACCGTGTCCGGAAATACCGCATGGTACAATGGTCTGAAAATGTTCCAGATCCGGCTCCACATTCAAGGCCACGCCATGGAAACTGACCCAACGGCGGATACGTACACCAATGGCGGCGATTTTATCGTCATATGGTGACGGTGGCGGGCGTTTGACCCAGATACCGACGCGGTCGTCGCGCTGTTCACCGATGACGTTGAATTCCTGTAAACTATGGATCATCCATTGTTCAAGGTTGCGCACATAGGCGCGCACATCCTGTCCATGTTTTTTCAAATCCAGCATCACATAGACAACCCGTTGCCCGGGACCATGGTATGTATGGCGTCCACCGCGACCGGTCCGGTAAACCGGGAACCTGTTGGCATCAATTAATTCATCATCAATGGCACTGGTGCCGGCTGTTATCAGTGGCGGGTGCTCCAGCAGCCAGATCATTTCCCGGGCGCGGCTTTGACGAATATCGGCAACCCTTTGTTCCATAAAGGAAACGGCATCCGGATAGGGGACAAGCTGATCATCTATCCGGCATTCTATCGTGTCGTTTAAATCGGATTTCATACTTTTAAAATTCAGGCTTTCAGTAAATTTTCCCGATTATCCCGGTTTTTTTCATAAATGACAATGACAACGCTTGTGCAAGTCCGGTCAATTTGTTATTCCCCCCGATTAAGACATGCCTACCATATTAATGCATTTCGGAATTGCGGCCGTGGCGGAACTGGTAGACGCGCAGCGTTGAGGTCGCTGTGGGATGATATCCCGTGGAAGTTCGAGTCTTCTCGGCCGCACCAGAAAATACCGCTTTGAAAATACAAAGCGGTATTTTTGTTTTTATGCTAAACTTTTGTTACGGCTAAAAATCAACCCCGGTTTCAGACATAAAAGGTTGCTGTCATGACCATCAATCTGCGCCTTTTGCTGGTCATGTTTTTATGGGCGGTCTGTTTTCCCTTAATCACTATGGGTATAAAGTATTCTCCTCACCTGACGTTTGCGGCCCTTCGCGCCATGCTGTCCGGTGTATCATTGCTTGTTTTCGCGCTGATTATGGGGCATTCGTTACCGCGGGGTTTCAAAAACTGGCTCAGCTTGCTCATCATTGGGTTGGGGGCGACAACATTTGCATTTTTCGGCATGTTCCACGCCGCAGAATTTGTTTCCCCCGGACTGGCAACAGTAATTGCCAGCACCCAGCCATTGATGGCGGCGTTGCTGGCACATTGGTTCATTGGCGAGAAATTGAACGGCAAAGGTAAAATTGGTTTGCTGCTGGGTTTCATCGGCATCGTTCTGATTACAACGCCGCAACTGGCAGTTGGCAGCCGTAACGCATTCGAGATCGGAATTGCCTATATCATTGTAGCCGCCCTTGGCATTACTGTCAGCAACGTGCTCATCAAACGTACAGCTGTCAGTCTGGAGCCTTCAATGGCCATGGGATTACAGATGATACTTGGCAGCATTCCCTTGGCCATCATCGCGATGAGCACCGAGCAGGTGACATCTATTCGCTGGACCGGGGAATTTGTCCTGAGCCTGATCAGTCTCAGTCTGGCCGGAACCGCGCTGGCTTACTGGATGTGGAGCAAGATTTTAATTACTGTCGAATTAAGCTATGCCAACGCTTTTACATTTCTCGTTCCGATTTTTGCCCTGATGATGGGGATCGGTTTTTACGGCGAACAACTTTCTGTTGTTGGAAGTGCGGGTATACTGTTAACATTGTCCGGTATCTATCTGGTCGCAAAAGGCAAACATTCTTCATTCGGGGCGAAATAACTATCCTATGATTTCATCAAATACTTTTTCCGTCCCGACCCGCAGCATGGCAGAGCCAAACATGTTAAACCAGGCATTGCGATCATCTGCTTTTGTCAACAGCCACCTGCACCGGTTGTTCGCTTTCCTGATTGCACTTCACAGTCTGGAATTTCCGATTATTTACAATTCTGATATTTTTTCCAGTAACCGGTTGTCCGCTTTTCATGTTTCAGGTTTAATTCTGTTGCTGGTTTTGCAAACTTTGCTGGTGATGTTCATTGTTTATCCTTTTGTCATCAAAAGTTTTTCTCAAATAAATTTTTCCGGTTTCAGTAAAATCGGCAAATGGTTGATTTTTTCAGGTGTTGCTCTACTTAACTGTGGAATGGCTTTTCTGATTGCGACAACATCCTTGTTTTCCTGATCCCATCATTTACGCAGATGCTGTCTTGAAGCACCTGTATGTAAGTGTTACACCCCTTGTCACCACATGAATTTTATGAATTTGGGAGGGCAGGACGATGCAAGACAGTGAACCTGTTCAGCCCCGGTTTGAAGACGGCCATGCCCCGGTTTCGGACCTTGAGGCAGGACTTGAAGACGCCGTTGTCGAAGCCCTTGAAAATCACGATGCAGCTTTAGTCCGGAAATTAATGGCCCCGGCCCACTATGCCGATGTGGCCGACCTTCTGGAGCGCCTGAACACGGAAAACCGTGGTCGTTTGCTTGATATTCTGGGCCCTGATTTTGAACCGGATACCCTGACCGAGCTTGATGATGCCGTCCGCGATGATGTCATTGAACATCTCGGCGTCGAAGCCGCCGCTGCCGCTGTTCAGGAACTTGACAGCGATGATGCGCTACAGGTTATGGAAGAACTGAACGAGGACGACCAGCAACAATTGCTGGACGCCATGCCGGATTCTGAACGCAGCGTCATTGAACAGGGATTATCGTACCCCGAAGACAGCGCCGGGCGTTTGATGCAGCGCGAAGTGGTTTTTATTCCGACCTTCTGGAATGTTGGTGAAACCATTGATTACATTCGAAAATGCGCCGATTCGGATGATAATAACCTGCCCGATCATTTCCATGATATTTTTATTGTTGATCCCGCCCATAAACCTGTTGGTATGCTGGCGCTGGATCAACTGTTACGGACAAGACGGCCTGTAAAAATTGTCGATATTATGGATGATGACATCACGCCGATCCCGGTCAATACGGATCAGGAAGACGTCGCCTTGTTGTTCAGACGTCGCGATTTGACATCGGCCCCGGTTGTTGATGCAACCGGCCGTTTGCTCGGCACGATCACCATTGATGACGTTGTTGACGTTATCGACGAAGAACATGAACAGGACATCATGCGTCTGGGCGGGGTGCAGGAAGGCGATTTATATGACGCTGTCCTCGATACCACCCGCGCCCGGTTTAGCTGGTTGCTGGTCAATCTGGGAACGGCGATAATTGCGTCACTGGTTATTGGCCTGTTTGACGCCACACTGGAACAAATCATTGCCCTTGCCATTTTGATGCCGGTGGTGGCGTCCATGGGTGGCAATGCGGGAACGCAAACCATGACGGTTACCGTGCGTGCGTTGGCGATGAAGGAATTAACAACCACCAATGCCTTGCGCGTGGTTGGCAAGGAAATTCTGGTCGGTGCCATCAACGGCGTTCTGTTTGCTGTTATTGCGGCGCTCGTGGTTTGGTTATGGTTTGACAGTCTTACTCTGGGTCTGGTCATTGGACTGGCCATGATCGTCAATATGGTTGTTGCCGGATTTTCAGGGACGATGATCCCGATGTTGCTGGATCATTTGGGGTTTGATCCCGCCGTGGCATCAAGCGTTTTCTTGACAACCGTCACCGATGTTGTCGGTTTTTTCGTGTTTCTGGGGCTGGCTGCGCTGATCATGCTTTAAACTTGATTGGCATTTATTTACAGTGATCGTGTAACTGTTTTTCAAAAGGTCGGCCCCTATGATTGGTGCTTTTGTCAACAAGCTGCATACCGGAACCAAAGTGGTTGTCGTCACTTCCGTGATTATGTTCGTGATTGTTGTCTCCGGACTGGTTTTGTTTACCTTTCAGCGCCTTGGCGAAGTTGAAAGCAATCTGGAAAAAGAAGCCCAAGCCAGACTTGGTATCATTGGCGCATTGCATATTCAGTCCATGCTGACACGGAAAGATGGATTGGATAACGATCCGGCCATTGTTATTCTTGACAAAACGCTGGAACGGCTCAGCAAAAACTCAAAAGATATGAATTTATGGCTGTCCATGGGGCCGAAAGTTCTGGCCTATCAACAAAAATTAAAGAGAGAAACCGAGCCGCCGCTTGACGATATTGACCGGGAAGCCATCGGAACAAAACAGAGTATAAGCCGTATTGACGGGGCTAACTACCGTTTTACGGAGCCTGTCATTTTAGGTGAAGGTGTGGCGGATAAACCCAAATGTTTCACCTGTCACGGCAAGGATATGGGCCTGGTTAAAGGTGATGTTATCGGCACCCATTCCATTTCAATCCCGGTTCAAAAAACCCTTTCAAGCGTTTACGGGGATTTGTTGGAACTGATTTTGGGGGCAATGGTTATTATTCTGGCTGTTGGAATTGTCAGTTATTTTTTTATCAAGAAATTCTTTGGCAACCCCATCACTGAAATGACCCGATCCATGACCGAGCTTGCCGGTGGCAATCTCGAGATTTCCTTTCCCGGGTACCGGCGTCATGATGAAATTGGCGACATGTCACATGCGTTGGAAGTTTTCAGAACCAACGCCGTTATCCAGAAAAAAATTGAAACCGATTTAAGGCATGCCCGTGATGAACTGGACAACCGGGTCAAACGGCGCACCGCCGAGCTGGAAAGTGCCAAGAACAGCATGGAGGTTCAGCTTAAGGAATTGAATTTCCTGAAAAAAACCATTGATGAGCACGCCATTGTCAGCGTCACCGATGACAAGGGGATCATCACCTACGTTAATCAACTGTTTTGTGATATCAGCGGTTATTCTGCTGAAGAATTGCTTGGTCACAATCATAATATCCTGAAATCCGGGGATCATTCGGACGCATTTTATTCGGATTTATGGAAAACCATTTCCAGTGGCCGGGTCTGGCAGGGTGAAATCAAAAACATTAATAAATCAGCAACGCCTTATTGGGTCCGGGCAACAATTGTTCCCATGTTGGGGAAGGATGGCAAACCAGAGCGTTATTATGCCATTCGCACCAATATAACGGATCATAAAAATACGGAAATCAAACAGGAAAGCCTGTTGCTGGAACTGGAAGCTGCGAAAAATTCAGCGGAAAGTGCAACCCGGATGAAATCGGAATTTCTGGCCGCCATGAGCCATGAAATCCGAACACCCATGGCCGGTATAATCGGTATGACCGATTTGTTGATCGACAGCGATTTGACCCCGGAACAATTGAACTGGATCACCAATGTTAAAACATCCGGTGAAAATCTGTTGACGATTTTAAATGAAATTCTTGATCAATCGAAACTGGAAGCCGGCAAGCTTCATATTGATCCTGTTGATTTCCATATTCAGTCTTTCATTCAGGATACAACCGATCTGTTTGCAGTGAAAATCAAGGAAAAAGGGCTTAAACTGAATGTAACGTCAAGCGACGATTTACCGGTTTCGGCCCATGCCGACCATATGCGGATCGGTCAAATTTTATCAAATTTGTTAAGCAATGCCCTGAAATTTACAGAAAAAGGGGAAATCAAAGTCATCGTCGGTCATGAAACCGTTTCCGAAAATGAGTTTTTCCTGAAAATTTCAGTGACTGACAGCGGTATCGGTATCAAGCAAGAAGCCTGTGAAGCATTGTTCACACCGTTTATTCAGGCCGATAGTTCCACATCCCGGACTTATGGCGGCACCGGGCTGGGGCTGTCGATTTCCAAACAGCTTTCGGAAATGATGGGCGGCTATATTGGCGTAACCTCTGAAATCGGCAAAGGCAGCACATTTACTTTTAAAGTATTGTGCAAAACGACAGATTATGAAGTCAAGCCACCGGATCGCAGACGTTCGCTGGACCGTTGGACGGCGGCAAAGTCTCTGAATATTCTGATTGCCGAAGACAACGCCGTTAACCAGCAATTGTTGAACGCCATTTTCAGCAAACTGGGTCACCATATCAGCATCGTCGGCAATGGCCGCGGGGCCATCGGCATGATCGGCAGAAACAAATTCGATGTTGTCCTGATGGATATCCGCATGCCGGTGATGGACGGACTTGAAGCGACACGGGTCATCCGGGATATGGCGCCTCCTGAAAATGCACTTCCGGTTATAGCCCTGACGGCCGATGTGGCCACCGGAAATATCGAAGAATACCTTAAATCCGGGATCAATGAAGTATGCGTTAAACCAATAGATCTGCCCGATTTGCTGAAAACTATCGATAAGGTTCTGGGGCAGGATATCCATACATCGATACCGTCGGCTCCGGTTATAAAATCGGCCACAGTTGAGAAAGAACAAAAATCCGAAACTGAAATCCCGGATAACCTGTCTTTCGAACAAGCCCTGTTACGGGTTGAAAGCATCGTTGACCAAATGGCCGGGCTGGATAAAGGGGATACAGAGCTGGATTTATCCCAAGGCCTTGATCAAGATATCTTTGCCGAACTGATTGGTAAATACGAACAGCAATTGATCACAAGGTGTGATGAACTGAATGATTTGTGGGTCGCTTATTCAACCGACACAAACCAAGACGACATCCGGACAAAACTGAAAGAATTGACCCACATGATCAAAGGGGGCGGGGGGTCTTTTGGTTATCATTTGGTGACAATCGTGGCCACCGAAGCCGATGATCTGCTGGCAAAAGAGGGTAAACCCGATCAGGAAGAACTTGAAATATTCAGTAAATACGTGGCCGTACTGAAATTGATTGCGCGCAAAAAAATATCCGGTTACGGCGGCAAACCGGGGCGGATGCTGTTGTCTGTGCTGGGATTGGGGAAACAGAAATAGTCACGGTCTTTACGTTTACGTAAAGGTTAAGTATGTTTGTTTATGGAAAAATTTTACACCATCGCCGAAATGGCCAAAGAATTCGACGTTACCACCCGGACCATTCGATTTTACGAAGACAAGGGGTTGATTGTTCCCAAACGGTCCGGACAGCGCCGGGTCTATTCGCCGCGTGATCAGGTCAGGTTAAGACTGATTATGCGTGGCAAACGGCTTGGCTTTTCTTTGGATGAGATTCTTGAAATTTTCGATCTTTATGATTCCGATCCAACGGAAATTTCGCAACTTCGTCATTTCCTTGGAAAAATTGATCAGCGCAAAAAGCAACTGGAAAGCCAGCAACGGGATATCCAGGAAACCCTGTCCGAACTCAGCCGTATTGAAAAACAATGCGCCGACTTGCTGGAACAAAAAGAAGCCGCTTCCGTCAAGGCTGATAGTCGATGACGGGATCATTGCTGACATACAGAGGTTCCGTATATCCATGGCATTGTGACCACATGGGGCACATGAATGTGATGCACTACACCGGAAAATTTGACGAAGCGACCTGGAATCTGTTTTCCGAAGTGGGGATGACATCGGGCTACCTTAAAGACAACAACCGCGGTATGGCGGCCCTTGACCAAACAACCAAATACATGCGTGAATTGTTACCCGGTGACACGGTTAAGATATATACTGAAATTCTGAAATTCAGTGACAAAATTCTGGAAATCGAACATGCCATGATAGACAACAACAGCGGAGAAGTCGCGGCAACCACGCGTATTGTAGGTGTTTATCTCGATACCCGGCTTCGTAAATCCTGTCCTTTTGATGACAATATTATGAAAAACATTCAGGACTTTGTTGATGGAAGCTGAATTTACCAGCCCGGATCCGGATTTTTCAGCACGCATCCATAAAAGTTTTTCCGAACAGGGCATTATGTCCCATATCGGAGCCACATTAACGCATCTTGAACCGGGGCTGTGTGAAATTTCCGTTCCCTATCAGGACCATCTTTCACAGCAACACGGTTTTTTTCACGGCGGCATAACCGGATTGATCGCCGATTCCGCAGGTGGCTATGCGGCCGCTTCCCTGTTTGACGCCCGAGATGAAATTCTGACCGTCGAATACAAATTAAATCTGATTGCACCGGCGGATGGTGATGTTCTTGTCGCCAAAGGCCGGGTAATCAAGTCCGGCAAAACCCTGTCTGTGACAACGGCGGATGTGTTTGTTGAAAAAGACAAGCAAAGCAAGCAGATTGCGGTGATGCAACAAACCTTGATCCGGTTGCGGTGAACGCCCTATGAACAGTGCGACAACAGCTGTCTCAAGCGGTTTTGATTTGCTGCAAAATCTGACTTACGGGGCGGCATGGCTGTTCATTATTCTGGGGTTTATAACCGCCATTCAAACCACCAACAACAGTATCCATTTGACCCGGTTTTATTATTATTTATCCTGTTTGCAGCAGAAATTACAGCATTTATCATTTTCCGAAACGCTTGATTTCGTCTGCAAGGCTATGAAACATGCGCAAACACAACTGACATCCGGGTTGTTGACCGAAGCCAATCAACGGGCATCTGTGAATTTTTCTGTGGTGATGGTTTTGGGCGTTTTATTACCCATTGCCGCATCGATTAATGCGCTTGCGGGTGGGTCGCCGTTTTTAATTCAGTTCTATCTTGGAATTTTTCTGATTTTCGCCCTGTTGCTGTTTACCGGTGAAATTAATTGGCTGGAACGGCTCAATCAGGTTTTCGCTTTTGTATCCGCGTTCGGGGTTCTGGTCTTCATTCCCGTTTATGTGGTTCGTTCATTTACCCACGCGATTTTGACCAATTCATTCAATCATTCTGTCATAACCAGCTTGCTGGTTGCGGTGTTCTGGTATGTGACCGTATTTTGTCTGTGGCAATTTATTGTCTTTGTTGCACCAAAAAACAAACGTCTTGAAGCTGTTTTAACGCGGTGGATTGCACCGTTTCTATGCGTGTTGCCGTTGGCTCTGATTCTGGCTTTCTTTTTTTTGTTACTGGGAAAACTGGCTGTTTTTGAGCAATCGCCTTACCGTTCGTGGGGGATGCTAATTGCTGTAACAAGTGGTTTTGCGCTGTCTTATACATTAATGTACAATATTTTGTTGCGGTCATTCCCATGGTGGGCAACGGCGGTTCTGATTTTTATTTCCTCAGGAGCAGTTTCATTTTTCATTTACTTTGCCGCTTATCAAACTTGGGATATAAATCAGGCAATGAATGTGTTTACGGGTTTCGGCAGGGATGGGTTTTCTGTCTATCTTGGCCCGCCATTCTGGATGATGCATCTGGCACAAATTCCTTTCATCCTGTTTATGTTTCTGTCGCTTTTTATGGTATTGATGAAAGCGTTACAGCAAACAACGTATTTACCGGCTTTGGCGGGTATAAAAACTTCGCCCGTGATCATTACATCTCTGGCTTTGTTTTTTTTAAGTTTGCTCCTGTTTGCTTTGGCCGTAGCTGTGGATATTTTAGTTGACGTTAACGTTAACGTTAACTAGTTTGTTCTTTATATTCCTTGTTGATTGAAGAGCTTGACATGATTGCAAACGAATGGCCTGCTATGAACTATGATCTCGGTGAAACCGCCGATATGATCCGTTCGACGGTTTTGAATTTTTCCGCTGATGAAATTGCGCCCCGGGCGGCGGATATTGATCTGGAAAACGAGTTTCCCGCCGATTTATGGAAAAAATTTGGTGATCTCGGCGTACTCGGCATCACCGTTGATGAAAAATACGGCGGGGCCGGGATGGGTTATCTTGAACACGTCATCGCCATGGAAGAAATCAGCCGGGCCTCGGCTTCGGTGGGATTAAGTTACGGCGCCCATTCCAATTTGTGCGTCAATCAAATCGCCCGCAACGGCAACGAAGCGCAAAAACAGAAATATTTGCCACAACTGATTTCCGGTGATCATGTCGGTGCCTTGGCCATGAGCGAGCCGGGGGCCGGATCGGACGTGGTTTCCATGCGTTTGACGGCGGTGCGGAAAAACGATCACTACGTCCTCAACGGCAACAAAATGTGGATCACCAATGGACCCAACGCCGATACGCTTGTGGTTTATGCCAAAACCGATCCCAAAGGGGGGGCGCGCGGGATTACGGCCTTTATCATTGAAAAAACCATGCCCGGTTTTTCAACGGCGCAAAAACTGGATAAATTGGGGATGCGCGGCTCCAACACCTGTGAACTGGTGTTCGAAAACTGCGAAGTGCCTGAAGAAAACGTCCTTGGTGAAGTCGGCAAAGGCGTCAATGTGTTAATGAGCGGTCTTGACTATGAACGCGCTGTTCTTTCCGCCGGTCCCATCGGTATCATGCAAGCCTGTATGGATGTGGTTATTCCCTATTTGCATGACCGTAAACAGTTCGGCCAACCCATTGGCAGTTTTCAGTTGATGCAGGGCAAACTGGCCGATATGTACACCACGTTTTCGGCCTGTAAATCCTATGTTTATATGGTGGCCAAGGCCTGTGACCGCGGCGAAACGACCCGCAAAGACGCCGCCGGGGCGATTTTGTACGCTTCGGAAAAAGCCACATGGATGGCGCTGGAAGCCATCCAGTGTCTGGGCGGCACCGGCTATATCAATGAGGCTCCGACTGGGCGTTTACTGCGCGATGCTAAACTTTATGAAATCGGTGCCGGAACATCGGAAATCCGGCGCTGGTTGATTGGTCGCGAACTGTTTGAGGAAACCAGTTGATGAAACCTGTGCCCGAAAAACCGTTTGATCCTTTATCCATTACAGCGCGCACCGGAAGCGGTTATCCGGCGCCGTTTGATGAACTCGTTTCGGGCCGGGAAAAACGTGCCTTGGGCAATGCGGTGGGGTTAAAAAACTTCGGCGTCAATCTGGTGGTGCTGCATCCCGAAAGCGCGTCGTCGCAACGCCATCACCACAGCAAACAGGATGAATTCATTTATGTTTTGTCCGGTGAAATCACGCTTTGTACCGATGACGGCAAACAGAATATCAAGGCCGGTGAATGCATCGGGTTTCCGTCGGCAACCGGCAACGGACATCATTTGATCAATGAAAGCGACAGTATCGCAACTTACATTGAAATCGGTGACAGAACCCCTGGCGATCAGGCCGATTATCCGGACATTGATTTGGTGGCTAAATCAGAAAACGGTCGCTACAAATTCTATCATAAAGACGGCAAGCCCTACCCGGAAAAGTAACCGGAAAATCACAGGAAAATCACAGGAGTAACAGATCATGACACAATCAGACCCCGTTGTAATAGTTGGCGCAGCCCGCACCCCGATGGGTGGTTTTCAAGGCGAACTTTCCCCATTGTCCGCGCCGGAACTGGGTGGGGCCGCCATTCGTGGCGCTTTGAAAAAGTCCGGTATCAAAGGAGATGATATCGATGACGTCATTATGGGATTGTGTCTGTTCGCCGGTGTCCGCCAAGCCCCAAGCCGGCAGGCTGCGCATTTGGGTGGCATTCCGTGGGATGCAGGATGCACGACCATTTCAAAAATGTGCGGCTCCGCCATGAAAGCGGCAATGTTCGCCCATGACAACATTCTTGCCGGTTCCCACGATGTGATGGTCGCAGGCGGCATGGAAAGCATGACCAATGCGCCATATGTGTTGCCGAAAGCCCGCGGCGGTTACCGCATGGGCCACGGCGAAGTTATTGATCATATGTTTTTTGACGGCCTTGAAGACGCCTATGACAAAGGCAAACTAATGGGCTGTTTTGCCGAAGATACGGCAACGACCTATCAATTCACCCGCGATCAACAGGATGATTTCGCGATTATGTCCCTGAAACGGGCGCAAACGGCGATAACGGACGGCACGTTTGACGGAGAAATCGAAGCCGTCACGGTTAAATCCCGCAAAGGCGAAACAACCGTTTCCCAGGACGAGCAACCATTGAAAGCCAATCTGGAAAAAATCAAAACCCTGCGTCCGGCATTCGCCAAAGACGGCACCGTCACCGCCGCCAATTCCAGTTCCATTTCCGATGGCGGTGCTGCTTTGGTGTTGATGCGCTTATCCGAAGCCGAAAAACGCGGCCTGACACCGCTTGCCAAAATTCACGCCCACGCCACCCATGCCCAGGAACCGGCATGGTTCACAACAGCGCCGATTGGTTCCATCGAGAAGGTTCTGGAAAAAACCGGCTGGACCGCGGGTGATGTTGATTTATACGAAATCAACGAAGCTTTTGCCGTGGTCACCATGGCGGCCATGCGTGATCTGGATATTCCCCATGATAAAGTCAACGTCCATGGCGGGGCCTGTGCGCTGGGTCATCCGGTCGGGGCTTCGGGGGCGCGGATCATTGTCACCTTGCTGAATGCCCTGCAAAAATACGATCTGGATAAAGGCGTTGCCTCGTTATGTATCGGTGGCGGTGAAGCCAGTGCCGTATCCATAGAAAGGCTGCATTGATGCCAACCATCTTGATTACCGGTGCCAACCGGGGGCTGGGGCTGGAATTTGCCAGACAGTTCGCAGACGTCGGCTGGCACGTGATTGCCACGTGCCGCAATCCGCTCGGGCTGGACGCGCTGGCAAAGGTTGAAGGCAGCCTTGAAATCCACGGTCTTGATGTAACTGACGATGGGCAAGTGGATAAACTGGCCGCTGATCTGAAAGACCGGGCCGTTGATGTGTTGCTGAACAACGCCGGAATTTACGGTCCCCGTGACAGTAGCCCGACCCATTTTGACAAAAATGTCTGGGCCGAAGTGATGGCGGTCAACGTCATGGCGCCGTTGAAGGTCTCGGGCGCTTTTCTGCCTCATGTGGCGAAAAGCGAAATGAAAAAAATTGTTACCGTCAGTTCCAAAATGGGTTCCATGACAGATAACACATCGGGTGGATCCTATATTTACCGTTCCAGCAAAGCGGCCTTGAACGCGGTGATGAAAAGCCTGTCCATAGATGCCGCCCCCCAAAACATAACCGTTGCCATGTTGCATCCGGGTTGGGTGCAAACGGATATGGGCGGGCCGTCGGCTTTGATAGACGCCGAAACCAGTGTTCGCGGAATGCGGCACGTTATTGATGGTTTGACGCCTGATCAAAGCGGGCGGTTCTTTAATTATGATGGCGCGCCCATTCCCTGGTAAAGGAAACCCGGAACCATGAATTTAACCGAAGAACAAACCCTTATTCGCGACATGGCCAGAAGGTTTGCCACTGAAAAGCTGGCCCCCGGAGCGGCGGAAAGGGACCGTACGGCAACGTTTCCACGAGGTGCCTTTAACGAACTGGGTGAATTGGGTTTGCTGGGCATGATGACCCCGGCGGAATGGGACGGTGCCGAAGCCGGGCACGTGTCCTATGCCCTTGCGCTCGAAGAAATCGCAGCCGCGGATGCCAGTTTATCGACCATCGTCAGCGTTCATAACGGTGTCGGACAATTACCCATTCTGGGTTTTGGCACGGAACAGCAAAAACAGAAATATCTGAAACCGTTGGCCCGTGGCGAAATGCTGGGTGCTTTTGCCCTGACCGAACCACACGCCGGATCGGACGCGGCGGATATCCGGACCCGGGCCAAATTTGACGGCAACCGCTATGTTTTATCCGGCACCAAACAATTTATTACTTCCGGACGGGAAGCTGATGTTGTCATCATTTTTGCTGTCACCGACCCGGATAAGGGCAAAAAAGGAATGTCGGCGTTTATTGTCCCCACCGACCTTGACGGATACCGGGTTTCCGGCATTGAAAAGAAAATGGGGCAACGGGCATCGGATACGGCGCAAATTACCTTTGACGATGTGGAATTGTTCCCGGATTTATTGTTGGGGAACGAAGGCGACGGGTATAAAATTGCACTTTCCAATCTGGAAGGCGGGCGCATTGGCATCGGTGCGCAATCTGTCGGCATGGCCAGGGCGGCTTATGAAGTGGCCCTTGACTACGCGAAAGAACGCAAAACGTTCGGTAAAGCAATCATTGAACACCAAGCCGTGGCTTTTCGTCTGGCCGATATGGCAACGAACATCGAAGCCGCTCGGTTAATGGTGCTGAACGCGGCCCGTTTACGCGATCAGGGCGAACCGTGCCTGAAACAGGCCTCCATGGCGAAACTGTTTGCTTCCGAAATGGCAGAAAAAGTTTGCTCGGATGCCATTCAGACCCTTGGCGGTTACGGTTATGTCGAAGATTTCCCGCTCGAACGCATTTACCGCGACGTCCGGGTATGCCAGATTTATGAAGGTACCAGCGACATTCAACGCATGGTCATCGCCCGCGCTATTACCAGTGAAGGATAATAATCATGACCGAACCCATATTGTTTTATTTCGATTTTTCATCCCCTTACAGCTATTTCATGGCGCAAAAAATAGATATTCTGTGCGGACAGTTCGACCGCCATGTTGAATGGAAACCAATGATGCTCGGTCCCGCATTCAAACAAAGCGGCAATCTGCCGTTGATCCATCAACCGTTAAAAGGTGATTATTGCAGTCGTGACTGGGAACGCATGGGACGGTTTATGGATGTTCCTTGGGTGATGCCGGACCCGTTTCCCGTTGCCACCCATTATGCGGCGCGAATATTTTATGCCCAGACGGATCGGGACCCGGCCCAAGCCAAACAGTTCGCAATAAACGTTTTTGATACCTATTTTGGCCGCGGCATTGATGTCTCAAAGGAAGACGCGGTTTTGAAAACCGCTGCCGATATGGGGCTGGACGTGGATGAATGCCGGAAAATCATCCATGATCAAAAACAAAAAGACCGTCTGCGTGCTGAAACCGAAGACGCCATAAATAAGGGTGTGTTTGGAGCACCGTTTGTTATAATCGATGGTGAGCCGTTCTGGGGCGCAGACCGGATGTGGATGATCCGCCGCTGGCTGAAAAGCGGCGGCTGGTAAAATTTTAATATTATGGGAGGAATGAATGCCGGTAACCAAAGGAATACAAACGCTAGTCCGTGAAGCCAATGACGCTATTGAAACCATGCCTGTGATGGAAGCCATCAAATCCCATGGCGATGAAAATATCGTTTTCGTTGATATTCGTGACCTTAGGGAACTGGAACGTGAAGGCATGGTCCCGGGGGCTTTTCATGCACCGCGCGGCATGCTGGAATTCTGGGTTGATCCGGACAGTCCCTATTTCAAGGATGTTTTCGGTGATGACAGCAAAACATTTGTGCTTTATTGCCAGTCGGCGTGGCGGTCTGCGTTATCGACCAAGGCGTTGAACGAAATGGGTATGAAAAACGTTATCCACTTTGACGGCGGTTTTCGTGGCTGGGTCGATGCCGGTGGCCCGGTTGCCGAAAAAAAAACGCATACGCCCAAGCATTTTCAAAATAAAGATAACTGAACCGGAATCCTTTTATGAGCGTTTTCAGGTCCGCTGTCCGTCCCGGCAGTGACGAATTCAAAGCCAATAAAAAAGCCATGGACGATGTCGTCCTTGACCTTGAACAGGTGGTGCAAACCATCAAACAGGGTGGCGGGGAACGGGCCCGGGAAAAACATCTGGGCCGCGGTAAATTGCTGGCCCGGGAACGCATTCGTCAATTGTTGGACCCCGGTTCCCCGTTTCTTGAATTCTCGCAACTGGCCGGTTATCAACTTTATAAAGACCCAACTCCGGCTGGCGGTATCGTTGCCGGTATCGGCCGCGTTGATGGCCGTGAAATCATGGTTCTGGCCAACGATCCCACGGTCAAGGGCGGGTCTTATTTACCGATTACGGTGAAAAAACACCTGCGTGCCCAGGAAATTGCCGCTGAAAACCATTTACCGTGTGTTTATCTGGTGGAATCGGGCGGGGCTTTTTTACCCCGTCAGGACGAAGTCTTTCCTGACCGTGATCATTTCGGACGGATATTTTACAATCAGGCACGGATGAGTGCCGCAGGAATTCCGCAAATTGCCGTGGTGATGGGATCCTGTACGGCGGGCGGGGCCTATGTCCCGGCGATGTGTGATGAAAGCATCATTGTCCGCAATCAGGGTACCATTTTTCTGGCGGGTCCACCTTTGGTCAAAGCCGCTACCGGCGAAGTTGTCAGTGCCGAAGATCTGGGGGGTGCCGACGTTCATTGCAAAACATCCGGCGTTACCGATCATATGGCCGATGATGACAGCCATGCATTGGCATTGGCACGCAAAGCCGTCAGCCATTTGAACCGGGTCAAAAAAATGCCACTGGATGTTTTGCCCAGTGTAGCACCGGTTTACGACGCCGATGAACTGGGCGGCATTATTCCGGCGGATGCCAAAAAGCCTTATGACGTGCGGGAAATCATCGCCCGTATTGTCGATGGCTCGGAGTTTGATGAATTCAAGGAATTGTACGGCACGACATTGGTGTGCGGTTTTGCCCGAATTCATGGCTATCCGGTGGGCATCGTCGCCAACAATGGCATTCTATTTTCAGAATCCGCCCTGAAAGGGGCGCATTTCGTTGAACTGTGTTCAAAACGCAATATCCCGCTGGTTTTTTTACAGAATATTTCCGGCTTCATGGTCGGGCAACAGTACGAATCCGGCGGCATTGCCAAAGACGGGGCAAAAATGGTCACCGCCGTGGCGTCAAGCAACGTGCCGAAATTCACCGTAATCATCGGCGGCAGCTTTGGTGCCGGCAATTATTCCATGTGCGGGCGTGGCTATTCACCCCGGTTTTTATGGATGTGGCCCAATGCCCGGATTTCGGTGATGGGCGGGGAACAGGCGGCCAGTGTGCTGGCAACGGTCAAACGCGACGCTATTGAAGCCAAGGGCGAAAGCTGGAGTGATGACGAAGAACAGGCTTTCAAAGACCCCATTCGGGGGCAATACGAACATCAGGGTCATCCTTATTACGCCAGTGCCCGGTTGTGGGATGACGGCATCATTGAGCCCAAAGATACGCGCAGGGTTTTGGGACTGGCGATTTCTGCGTCCCTGAACGCGCCCATAGTAAAGACCGAATTCGGTCTGTTCAGAATGTAAGGAATGGATCCATGGCAGCAACTTATCTTGATCACACATTGAATGATAACGGGGTCATGACCCTGACATTGAACCGTCCGGAAATCCATAATGCCTTTGACGATGTTCTGATCAAACAACTGACCGATGCACTGCTTGAAATTGATCAGGATGACCGGGTTCGGGTGCTGGTGTTGACCGGGGCCGGGAAAAGTTTTTCAGCCGGGGCCGATTTAAATTGGATGCGCCGTATGGCCGATTATTCTGACGAAGAAAATCTTAATGATGCCAATGCCTTGGCTAAACTTCTTCATGTATTGGCTGATACGTCAAAACCAACCATTGCCCGTGTCAACGGGGCTGCGTTCGGCGGTGGCGTCGGCTTGATTTCGGCCTGTGATGTAGCCGTTGGTGCAGCGTCGTCACTGTATTCATTATCCGAAGTGCGGCTGGGCATTATCCCGTCTGTGATATCGCCGTTTGTACTGCGCGCCATTGGCAGCCGACAGGGGGGACGATATATGGTCAGTGGCGAGCGTTTTGACGCGGAAACCGCACTGAAAATCGGATTGTTGCATGAAGTGGCCAGTCCGGATGACCTTGATCAAACTGTCGCGCGGAATGCCGGGGAATTTCTCAAAGCCGGGCCGAAAGCCATCCATGAATGCAAGATGTTGATCGCCGGCGTCGCCAACCGTTCCATTGACGATGCGGTTTTGCAGGATACGGCAGCCCGGATTGCAAGGGTGCGCGCGACGGACGAAGCCAAAGAAGGGCTGAATGCTTTTCTTGAAAAACGCAAAGCCGGCTGGCTTTAAATAAGGACCGATATCAGTGTTCAATAAAATTCTAATTGCAAACCGTGGTGAAATTGCCTGTCGGGTAATGAAAACAGCCCGAAAAATGGGCATATTGACCGTGGCTGTCTATTCTGATGCCGATGTTCACGGTCGTCACGTCGCCATGGCGGACGAAGCCATCTGTATCGGTCCTGCAGAAGCGGCTCAAAGCTATTTATCGGTAGATGCCATTCTGGATGCGGCCCAAAAAACCGGAGTCGAGGCAATTCACCCGGGTTATGGATTTTTGTCGGAAAACCCCGAATTTGCCGACGCAACCGTGCAGGCCGGAATGGTGTTCATTGGCCCGCCACCCATGGCCATGCGGGAAATGGGGTCCAAGGACGAAGCCAAGAAACGCATGATCGAGGCCGGGGTGCCAGTAATTCCGGGTTATCACGGCGATGATCAATCGGTTGACACATTAAAACAGCAAGCGGAAAAAACCGGCTTTCCTGTCTTGTTGAAAGCCGCAGCCGGTGGCGGTGGCAAAGGTATGCGCGTTGTTCAGAATATGTCTGAAATGGATGCGGCCATTACCGGTGCCAAACGCGAAGGCGAGGCTTCATTCGGGTCCGGCCATTTATTGATCGAAAAATATTTTGAACGGGCGCGCCATGTGGAAGTCCAGATATTTGCCGATAAATTCGGCAACGCTGTGCATTTGTTTGAGCGCGACTGTTCATTGCAGCGCCGCCATCAAAAGGTCATCGAAGAAGCCCCGGCACCGAATATAACGCCGGAATTGCGCCAAAACATGGGTGAAGCCGCTGTCCGCGCCGCCAAAGCCGTCGATTACCAAGGGGCAGGGACCGTTGAATTCTTGCTGGGTGATGATGAGCGGTTTTATTTTCTGGAAATGAACACACGTTTGCAGGTCGAACACCCGGTAACGGAAATGATTACCGATCTAGATCTGGTGGAATGGCAATTCCGGGTGGCAGCCGGTCAACCGTTGCCGCTGGTTCAAAGCCATATCCGTTGCCATGGTCACGCCATGGAAGCCCGCATTTACGCCGAAGACCCGGCCAATGATTTCCTGCCCGCACCCGGCACCATCCGGCATTTGCGTTTTCCGGATGAGGCCCCGGATTTGCGCATAGAAACCGGAACGGTTGGCGGCGACACCATTACCCCGTTTTATGACCCGATGATCGCCAAAATCGTCGTTCATGGCGACGATCGGGAAAGCGCGCTTAAAAAATTGAAGCGGGCCTTGTCTGCAACCGAGGTTTCCGGGATCAAAACCAATATTGCCTATCTTAAAATTCTTGCCGGTCATGACCGTTTTGAAAATTTCAATATTGATACCGGTTTCATTGACCGCTTGGCTATGCGCCATGAAATCGACTTTAATGAAATTGTTGATGATGATGCTTTGGTGTTGGCGACCCTTGCCATCATGGGCGAACGTTCACAAAAAACAAAACAGGATGCGTCCCGTTCGGCGGACCCGTATTCGCCTTGGGTTTCCGATGATGGCTGGCGCATATTGGGCGGGAGCCACCAATCCGTCAAACTTCAAACCGCTGGTCAGGATATCCCGGTTGAGATCAGAAACCGGGACGATGGCGGCCTTGAACTGGAATTCAACGGAAACACGTTCCCAGTAAGTGAATACCGTTACAAGGACAATACGCCACGGGCCGTTTTACCGGAACGCACCATCAAGGGCCGGGTTATTCAATGGGATAATACGGTAAGCGTTTATTGCTGTGAAAACACCCATCTGTTCACGCTGATTGATGACGCCCTTATGGCCCGGGAAAAACACCACACGGAAACGGCGTTGGTGGCACCGATGCCGGGCAAGATCGTTGATATTCCCGTCAAATCCGGTCAACGCGTGGTTCAGGGCGATTTGTTGATGGTCATCGAAGCCATGAAAATGGAACATTCCATCGTCGCTCACACAGACGGCCTTGTCGAAAGCCTGTATTTCAAAACCGGCGATCAGGTCACCGGCGGCGATGAATTGTTTCAATTCAAGGCGGACGGGGAAAACTGATGTCTTTGCCGAAATCGGTTCGCATTGTCGAGGTCGGTCCCCGTGATGGGTTACAGAACGAAGCCCGGGAAATTTCAACGGATGTCAAGGTCGAACTTGTTAACAGGCTTTCGGCCTCGGGTTTGAAAACCATTGAAACCGGGGCGTTCGTGTCGCCGAAGTGGGTTCCGAAAATGGCCGACAGCGGCGAGGTTTTCAGGCAAATTGTGCGCAAGACCACGGTCCGTTACGCGGCCCTGACCCCCAACATCAAAGGTTTTGAAGGTGCATTACAGGCAAATGCCGACGAAGTGGCCGTCTTTGCCGCCGCGTCGGAAGCATTTTCACAAAAAAACATCAACTGTTCCATAGATCAAAGCCTGGCACGGTTTGAAACGGTTGTGGCCGCCGCCCGTGAGGCCGCCATTCCGGTGCGCGGATATGTTTCCTGTGTGCTCGGGTGTCCCTATCAAGGCGCGGTCGATGTCAAGGATGTTGCCTTTGTTGCATCAAAACTGTTCGAAATGGGCTGTTATGAAATTTCATTGGGCGACACCATAGGCTGTGGCACACCTGTGAAAGCGCAACAAATGGTCAAAGCCGTCATGGATGTCATTCCCCCTGAAAAAATAGCGGTTCATTTTCACGATACCTATGGTCAGGCGTTGGCCAATATCTTTGCCGTTCTTGAACTGGGGATTGGCGTTGTTGACAGCTCGGTTTCCGGCCTTGGTGGCTGCCCCTATGCCAAAGGCGCATCCGGCAATGTAGCAAGTGAAGACGTGCTTTATATGCTCAACGGCCTCGGCATCGAAACCGGGGTTGATATGGATAAACTGATGGATGCCAGCCTGTTTATCGCCGACGCTCTTGGCCGGTCACCGCAATCGAAACTGGGCAATGTGTATGATCATAGACGCAGATCATGACGCTAAACATGATCAAGCTTTGTGTCGGCATTGAAGACGTCGAACATCTGGCAAAAGTTCAATCAATACGTCTGAAAAACCAAATCGCCAAGGGTGAAAAACCATGCCTTCGCCACGTTACCCGCAATCATCCGAGGCGCGCCAATGAAATCCTTGATGGCGGATCATTGTACTGGGTGATCAAGGGATTTATCCGTGTCCGGCAACCGGTCATCGGTTTCGAAGATGATCCCCGTGATGACGGCAAGCCTTATTGCGCTATCCTTCTAGATAATCAATTGATCAAGACCGAACTTAAAAAATTCCGCGCTTTTCAGGGGTGGCGATATTTCAAAGACGTTGATGCACCAAAAGATTTGTCCCGTGATGGTGCCGTTTCATCCCTTCCGGACGCCATGGCCGAAGAGTTGAAAGAACTGGGTTTGATTTGATATTTTCCATGAACAGTTCGTTTTAGGCAGTTAACTTGTACCCATTTTTCCTGTAAAAACGTCCCGTACATTTGCTATAAAGACGAACACAGGTTACAGTCATGGTGTTCATTTAAGGCGGATTTTGTTTTCATGGATAGTGAAAAGGTTGAAATTATCAATCTACCCAATAAATTACGCAAAAAAGTTACTCTTGGCGGGCCGGGTGCCATCAGTCCGGAAGTCCTTGCGCGTGCTGAAAAAGCCATCCAGAATTTAAAAAGTGATTATTTAAACTGGGTCGAAGAAGATCTGAAAAAAATTGATCTGGCCTATAATATATTGATCAATGATCCGGCCAACAAAATCCTGCTGGACGACATATATAAAATTTCCCATGATATCAAAGGGCAGGGCGGCAGCTTTGGTTATGACATGATGACCGAAATTGGTCAGAGTTTATGTCACCTTGTTGAAAAAATGGAAATGGTCGGCCCAGAAGAATTGGAAGTCATTGGCGTACACATTGATGCTCTTCACGTCGTCATTCATGACAGGATTGAACATGATGGCGGGGAAACCGGTGCTGATATGCTGCGTGGGCTTGTAAAAGTCAGCGATAAATATAAACGGACGATCCAATCCGGGACCTGAATGAAACGAGACAGGGGACGGCCCAATCAGTTGTCCAGTTTCTCGGAAAAATCCTGTAACCAGTCAAGCCGTTGTTCAAGCAAATGAATATCGTGATCGAGCCAGCGGGTTAAATACCCGGCGTCCCGGTCATGGCTGGTCCGCAATGCCGTCAAGCGGGCGATTTCGTTTTCACAGGCCTCATACAACAAATCCGCCTGCAAAAGCTGGTCTTCACGGGACAGCAAATGCATGAACCGGAATTTCAGGGCGATGATCAATTTATTGAATTCGGTCGCCGATGTACGGATATTGGCCGTTAATAAATTAATCAATTCAACCCGGCCCTGATCTGTTATTTCAAGCTGCGGGGATGAATTTTCGCCATCTTTGGTTTCTTTGATCAGACCTTCGTATTTCAACAGTTCCAGCGACGCCCCCATCACATCCAGCGAAGGACCGGATACGTGGGTAATGAAATGACGGATCGATGTGGCCAGATCTGACAACGCCATAGCTCCGCCGGAAAGCGTTCCCAATGCGGTCAGGCGCACAGCTTCTTTCGGGGTTAAGGTGTTATCCGCGTACACGGCACTGCTCCGTATTTAAAACTCAGATTATACAGACACATATTTTACGCCTGATTGTATGTACTGTCTATCATGAAAACGATTACTGAATGTTTAATGCTGCCCAGACGTTTTTCAATGCGATAATCAGATCGTTCAAATCATCATCGGAATGCAACGGGGTCGGGGTAATCCGCAGCCTTTCCGTTCCTGTGGCAACCGTTGGATAATTGATCGGTTGCACATAAATCCGGTGTTTTTCCAGCAACCGGTCGCTGGCCTGTTTACACAAACCAGCGTCACCGACCAGAACCGGGACGATGTGACTGACCGACGGCATCAACGGCAACCCGGCATCCCGCAGCATGGCTTTCAATGTCGCCGCCCGTTCCTGATGTTGTTCACGCAATTCATGATGCTGTTTAAGATACTTGATACTGGCCGTGGCGGCGGCGGCCGTTGATGGCGGCATTGATGTTGAAAAAATAAATCCGGCGCCAAATGACCTGATGAAGTCACAGATTTCAACGCTGGCTGCGATATAGCCGCCAACAACACCGTAGGCTTTGGCCAGCGTTCCCTGAATAATATCCAGACGCTCCATCAAGCCTTCACGTTCGGCAACGCCGCCACCACGGGGTCCGTACAAACCCACGGCATGAACTTCATCAATGAAGGTCAGCGCACCGTGTTTTTCGGCCACATCACAGATTTCGGCTATGGGCGCGATGTCTCCGTCCATGGAATAAAGCGATTCGAAGGCAACAATTTTTGATTGCTTGTGGGCGTTCTCACTTAATAAACGGTCCAGATCTTCAGGGCTGTTGTGTTTGAAAATCCGGCGTTCGCATTTGGCGTGACGAATGCCTTCGATCATGGAATTGTGATTGTTGGCATCGGAAAATATCATCGCGTCCGGTAACAAAGTTCCCAGTGTGCTCAGGGTTGTCATGTTGGCAATCCAGCCGGAACCGAAAATCAATGCGGACGGTTTGCCATGTAATTCCGCCAGTTCCTGTTCCAGCAACACATGGGCATGGTTGGTGCCGGCAATGTTGCGCGTTCCCCCGGCACCGGCACCGCATTTATCGGCCCAATGGTGCAAGGCCGATAGAACTTCGGGGTTTTGACCCATTCCCAGATAATCGTTGGCGCACCAGACCGTGACTTCGGTTTCCTTGCCGTCGGTACCATGAAACAAGGCTTTGGGAAAGGATCCGGCGTGTCGTTCAAGATCGGCAAAAACGCGGTAGCGACCCTCGGTTTTAAGGGCCTTGATATTGTCCTGAAAAAATAATGAATAATCCAAAAAGTCCGCTCCTGATGCCGGCAACCTATAGAAGGCCTTGTTCGTTAACCCAATCCAGAGTTTCATCAAGGGCTTTTTCCGTAATCGACAAAATTTCATCGATTTCAGACTCAATGATAATCATTGGCGGGCAGAACGCCAATGTGTCGCCGATGGCCCGTAAAATCAAGCCGCCTTGTTGCGCCCGCCCTTGGGCATAGGCACCGACCATGGCTTTGGCATCAAACGGTGTTTTGTCACTTTTGTCTTTAACCATTTCAAGTCCGGCAACCAGCCCCATACCACGTACTTCCCCGACAAGGGGATGATCCTGCAATGTACGCAATCCGTTTTGCATGCATGGTGCCATGGCGCGAACATGATCAACGATATTTCTTTCTTCGTAGATTTTAAGGGTTTCCAGAGCCACCGCCGATGACACGGGATGTCCGGCATAGGTGCTGCCATGGCCGAAAAGACCAAGCTTCCTGCTTTCGGATTTTAACGCCTGATAAATTTTATCCGATACCATCAACGCAGATATGGGCAAATAAGCCGCTGACAACTGTTTGGCGCAGGATATGAAATCGGGATCCAGCCCCAATGTTTGTGTACCCCACATGTTTCCGGTGCGCCCGAAGCCGCAAATGACTTCATCGGCGACCAGCAACACATCATATTTTTTAAGCACGGCCTGAATTTTCTGATAATAGGTATCGGGCGGAACAATGACGCCGCCGGCCCCCATAATCGGTTCGCAATACATGGCGGCGACGGTTTCCGGGCCTTCGTCAAGGATTAATTTTTCAAGGTTGTCGGCACAACGGCTGGCAAATTCCTGTTCTGTTTCGCCGTCTTCGCCAAAACGGTAATAGTGTGGACAATCAGTGTGGTAAATTCCGGCAATGGGTAAATCAAAATCGGCATGTAAATGCGGAAGCCCGGTCAGACTGGCCGCAGCAACGGTGACGCCGTGATAACCTTTGGTGCGGGAAATAACTTTTTTCTTTTCCGGTTTGCCAATGGCATTGTGATAATACCAGATCAGTTTCAACGCCAGATCGGTGGCTTCCGAGCCGGAATTGGCAAACAAAACCTTGCTCATTTGTTCTGGGGCGATGGAGATCAGTTTTTCGGCCAGATCAATGGTGACGTCAGCGGTTTTATGACCAAAACCGTGATAATATGGCAGCGTACGCATGGCTTTCGCCGCCGCTTCAACCAGACGTTCTTCGCCACCGAAACCCAGCGACGCACACCACAAACCGGACAGGCCTTCGATGTAGGATTTTCCCGTATCGTCCTTGACCCGGATGCCGGAACCGCTGCTCATGATATGAGGACCGGTTTGTTCGTGTTTATCCAAATTTGTGTATCCATGGATATGAAAAGCAATGTCGCGACTGGCTGGGGAATTTCCGGACTGCATGATTTTGGATCCTTTACAGCAAACAAACTGACCATCAAAAAAATATACAGGTTATATTTTCAATGGCATCGTCCCCGGAAACAAGGATTAGTTTGGGGTTGACTACCGATATTGATTTAGGTCATTGCCTTTGTATGGATACCCGCTAAATTAAAAGATATCAATTTCCATGATTTCAAGCATAGGTGAGGGCTGAAGCTATGACATACAAAGACATTCTGGTGCATCTTGACAACAGCGCATCATTAAAAGGGCGTTTGAATGCGGCGGCAACTTTAGCCCAGGACCATCAGGCGCGCCTGACCGGGATTTTTGTATCGCCTGAAAACAATATTCCGGGATATATCAGCGCACAAATCGATATGGACTTGCGCACAAAGATAGCCGACAGCCAGAACAAGGAAGTCGAGCACGTCAAAGAAATTTTTCTGACAACCCTGAAAAACAACTACTTACCCGGTGAATGGGTTCATGAAAACGGTGATGAAATTGATGTTTTGACCAAACATGCCCGTTATGCGGATTTGCTGGTGATCGGACAATACGACGATTCGGATCCTGAAATTCTTTATTTGCAGGAAATGCCGGATCGACTGATTTTGGCTGCGGGTCGGCCTGTGTTGGTTGTCCCCTATATTTACAAAGACAACACATTCGGCAAGAATATCATGGTCGGCTGGGATGCCAGCCGCACTTCTACCCGGGCTGTCCATGACGCCCTGCCGATTTTGAAAAAATCAGATAAAACAACCATCATGTCTGTCAAGCAAAGTCCCGAGGGCCTGTTGAACGATCAACTGCCGGGAGCGGATATTGCGGCCCATTTATCCCGGCACGGCGTCAATGCCGTTGCTGATCACATTACCAACACAGAAATGAAACCGGCAATGACGTTGCTTGCCAGCGCCGCTGATTTAAGCGCGGATATGATTGTTATCGGGGCCTACGGTCATGCCCGTTTCAAAGAATTGGTGATGGGCGGAGTGACCCGGCATTTGCTGGAAAGCATGCCGGTTCCGGTATTGTTATCGCACTGATTTGACATCAAGGGCATCCTGCAGTCCGTCGCCAAGAAAATTAAAGGCAATCACGGTGACAAAGATCAGAATGCCCGGATAGAAAGCCAGTTCGGGGCTTTGCCAGATGGTTTCCTGGGCGTTGGTCAACAGATTGCCCCAGCTTGGCCATGGCGGCTGGATGCCAAGGCCAAGAAAACTCAGCACCGATTCCAGCAAGATGATGTTGCCGGTTGACAATGTCGTCGCGACAATAATCGTCGATGACAGGTTGGGCAGGATATGACGGCCGATAATTGTGACCGGGGATGCGCCCAAAGCCACGGCGGCTTTGACAAACAATTCCGAACGCAATGCCAGTGTCCGTCCACGGACCAGCCGGGCGGCGGTTGTCCAGCCAACCAATGATATGATCACGACAATGCGCAGCAGACTGATATTGTCGTTTTCGACCAAAGCCTGCGGAAGTCCCAGTTTTGTCAAATCCATGGCCGCCAGAACAATCAATAGTGGCAAAAACGGCAAGGCAATGACGCTGTCGGTCAAACGCATCAACAGGTCATCAACCCAGCCGCCGAAATATCCGGCGATCAGGCCGACAAACGTGCCGATAACAGCGGCTGTTATCGCCGCGGACAGGCCGACTATCAGCGATACCCGCCCCCCCAGAAGCAAACGGACAAAAGTATCGCGTCCCAGTTCATCGGTCCCGAGCGGATGGGCAAAGCTGGGAGGTTGAAACCGTTGAAACAGGTTTGTCGATTGCATATCCACCGACAATATCCATTCAAACAATGGTGCCGATAACGATAAAACAATAAGCACAGCAAGGATGAACAGGCTTATACTGGCCAAACTGTGGCGAAAAAACCGGGATTTCAGATTACCGTGAACGGAGAGGGGAGCCGTCATTGTTTTTGCCCGCCATATGAAATTCTCGAATCCAGCGCCACATAGCAGATGTCGGCGATAAAATTTGCCGCAATGGTTAAAACGGTGGCAAACAACAGCGCCACAAGGGCCAGATTGAAATCATTGCCGATGATGGCGTCATAGATCAGTTTCCCCATACCGGGTATGGAAAACACTGTTTCTGTGATCAGGGCGCCTGAGAAAATATTGCCGAAATCAAGGGCGATGATGGTGACAACCGGGATCAATGCGTTTCTCAAAGCATGATGCAAAAGAATTTTCTTTTCAGGAACACCTTTGGCTTTGGCGGTACGGATATAATCATTTTTAAGGGTTTCAATCATGGAGGCCCGCATGTAACGGGTATGGCCGCCAATATTGGCAAGGGTCAGGGCCATCACCGGCATGATAAAATATTGTGCGGTTTTTAAAAACCCCTGGCCGTCCCCGATCGGTACGCCGCCTGCCGGAAGCCAGCCCAGCGTGACGGAAAACAGAATAATCAACAATATGGCCAACCAGAACGGCGGTATGGAAATGCCGGCAAAAGCCAGCAAATTTATGGTGTAATCGGTCTTTGAGCCGGGTCGTCTGGATGCCAAAACACCAAGCGGCAACGCAATGACGAGGCTTAGGACAAAGACAACGCCCATCAACTGAAATGTTCGCATCAATGCCGGTTGCAGGGCTTCGAACACCGGCTTTGCCATCAATCTGGAATAACCGAAATCCCCGCTAAAGGCATTCGTCAACCAGTTCAGGTAGCGTGTCATCAACGGCTGATCCAACCCTTGCAAGGCGCGCAAACGGGCGGCATCTTCGGAACTGATACGTGGATTGGCACTGATCATCAAATCAATGGGATCCCCCGGCATCAATCCGATCAGGGCATAAATAACAAAAGACATGATCAACAGCAAAACCATGCCCTGAATGGATCTGGAAAATAAAAATTTTATCATCGTTTCCAGTCTTCAACCCATAATGTTGTCGGGTCCTGTTGTCCGGTTGGTTTTACGTTTTTTAGCCATCCAGGCAGAATATAGGCATTGGCCCGGAAATAAAGCGGGATCACCGGCAAATCCCTGGCGTACATAAATTGCAGTTTTCGCCACAGGTTTTTGCGTTTCCTGAAATCAAGTTCAACTTCGATTTTTTCCAGCACCCGGTTCATTTCAGGGTTTTTATAGCCAGTATAATTCTGTCCGGAATAATTATTGAATTTGTCGGGGATATGGGCCGAATGCAGTGTGGTTCTGGGTACACTTTCCGGTGAACTGATCCATGCATACATAGCCATCCCTGTAAACAGTCGTTTGGTTACGGTTTGACCGAAAAACACCCGGGCCGGTTCGTTTTTAATGCGGATATCGATGCCGACGGCGCGCCATTGGCTTTGCAGAACCTGTTCGATCAATTCCCGGGACCGGTTGCCGGACGTGGTCATGATGGTGAATGAAAGTTTTTCGCCCTTGTCATTGTAGCGAATGCCTTTTCTGGTTTTTTTCCAGCCTGCCTGTTTCAACAGCTTTATGGCTTTCGCCGGATTATAGTCATAAACAGGGACGTCATCGGCATAGACCCGGTCCAGTGGATTGACGCTGGAATTGGCTTTGGGTTGACGGCCATCAAATAATTGACTGTTGATGGCGTCCCGGTTCATGGCATAAATCAAGGCCCGGCGGACACGAATGTCTTTTAAAAACGGATTGTCCAGATTCAAATCGATGTGTTCATAAATCAATCCGGGCTTAAAGATCACGTTAAATTTGCGGCCATGTCGTTTTTCAAAAGACAATGCCTGATCCAGCGGCAAACCCAGTTCACCGGCAATCATATCAATACCGCCTGATAACAAGTTTGCTTCCATGGCCGATGTGTTGCCGATAACGCGCACAGTGATGGTTTTGAAATAAGGTTTCCGGCCCCACCAGTTGGGATTTTTTTCAAGCACAACCGTGCTTCCGGTTTGCCGGTTGGCGATAACATAAGGTCCGTTATAGAGGCCCTCGTTAAACGTATCGGTGTCATAGGCGGTTTTGTAGCGGTATTTCAGAGGATCTGAAAAATTAACCGCTTCGATATGTTCCGGCAACAATTCGAACCCGCCCAGTGAATTATAGGTAAATGTAAGCTTGTCAAAATGCAGCGTGAAGGTTTTGTCATCAATGACATTGATTTTATAAAGACTGCGGTAAAATTCGGCGTTGCCGACACCGGATTTTTTGTTGCGCCCCACTTTCCAACTGAAAACCACGTCTTTTGATGTTACCGGCACACCATCGCCCCAGCGGGCTTCCGGTTTGATCTGAAAAGTGACGGCAATACCCCGTTTGCCATTTTTTGTGCGTTCCGGCTTGGCCAGACCATTTTCTATGGTCGGCAAGGTGACGCATAACATGCACACCAGTTTCCAGTCCTGATCATAGGCCGTTAATGGCCGTCGGGTCATGGCAAGGATATAGGTTTTCGCCATCATCGCATCAATCACGGGATTAAAGGTCGATGGGTACTGGGTAATGCCGATGGTCAGACTGTCACCAGGCTTCGCCGCCGATACATTGCCATTCAACAGTAAAACGAAAATGAATATATTGATTTTGTGGATAAAACGTTTCAAGGAAGCCCCCGTCATTTGCATCGAACATGACAATAACATGCCTGATGATTGAGCGTTAGCCACGTTTTTCAAGAAAATACCGGATCAGTTTTTTACCATCCGGGTCATCCCATTTGGCAGCACCCTTGATATAGCCCTGAAGACGGCCATCACGATCGATGACAAACGTCCATGGAAACCCGTTTTCAATGTTAAAGGCGTCAACGCTGCGGGCGAGGGGATCGGTAAAAGCCGGTAAATTTTTGATCTTCAGGCGCTTGAAATAACGTTTCACCGCCTTGACGCCGTCTTCGTCAATGGAAACGGTCACAACGGCGAAATCTTCACCGGAAAAATCAGCGGCTAATCTATCGAGCATGGGAAGTTCATAAAGACACGGTACACACCATGCTGCCCAGACATTCAACAACACCACTTTGCCACGGTAATTGGTTAAATTCCGGATGCCTCCGGTTTCCGTGTAAAATGGCGTGATCGGCGCCGGTTCCGGATTTTTAAGATAAATGAACGGGCGCAGTAATCCATTCATGGTGGGCAACACATCACCGTTCGCCAAAAGTGAACGGGGTGGTATCGTCCAGAGCAGAAAACCGGCTAAACAAATATATAATTTTTTTCTCATGACCCCATCAAACCCGATATAACAATCCATTGATTTTAATATAAATTTAGGAATTGGTCGGTACTAATGTGACCAATGGCACAGCCAAAAGCAAATTTATTTCGTACATTAAAGATCACGATTCGTTGAAAACCATCGAATTAAAAAGGAGTGGATATTATGCCCCGATTAAACCGGACTTCACCCGTTACAGGTTATAATCAAACCGGGCAAATCAAACGGTCCGATCTTCCTGCGGCAACACCGACTGCAAGCAGCAACGGGCAATACGACCGTCATGCCGGTTCCGTTAATCTGGACGTGCCGGGGGTTGTTGAACTTCAACCGGATCAGGTGCTTTTTTTACAGGGCGAGCCTTCGGATAAAGCCTATTTTATCGAAGCCGGTGAAATTGATATTATGGTCAGCAGCATGGGACCGGACAAACGTGTCTGCACCCTTAAAACAGGGGAAATCATCGGTGAAATGGGCGTCATTGACAATGATTTCAGATCGGCGAGTGCCGTTGCCAGAACCCGTGCCCGGGTTCGTGTTATCGACCGGAAAACCATTGCCGATATGATGAACAGCGCCACGCCCGGGGTCAAAGCCTTGCTGAAATCCATGATGCAACGACTTCGTGACAGCAACGATAAACTATCGGGAAATAAACGCTGACATTTAACCCCGCCCGCCATGGGCTTTTGACCAGTCAACGGGATTTTTCAGAAATTCATCAACGGCCTGACAGGTGGCGTTGCCAAAATAATTTTCCGCACGGGCGACGTCCAACACATCCTGCCATGTGGCCAGATAATGCAAACGCACACCGGCTTTTTCCAAAGTATCCAGCGCATCCGGAAACGCGCCATAAAAGAACACCACAAAAATATCGGAAACATCGGCACCGGCCTGGCGCAGGGCATTGACGAAATTGATTTTGGATCCGCCATCCGTTGCCATGTCTTCAACCAGCAGGACTTTTTTGCCAGCCTCCAGCGATCCTTCGATTTGTGCATTACGGCCAAACCCTTTGGGTTTTTTACGCACATACTGCATGGGTAAATTCAACGATTGCGCCATCCATGCCGCATAGGGAATACCGGCCGTTTCCCCGCCTGCCACGGAATTGACATCTGTCAAAGCACCACGATCTTGCAGCATTTCCATGCCCAGTTCCATAATCCGGGTGCGGGCTTCGGGAAAGGAAATAACCCAGCGGCAATCCACATATACCGGACTGGCCCATCCGGCCGTTAACATATATGGTTCATCGGGGCGGAAATTCACGGCCTTGATATCCAGTAAAAACCGGGCCGTTTGCTGTGCGGCTGAACCTGATACGTCTGTTTTCGACATTATAAAATCCCTAAAATAAATCAAAGATATGTTGCACATTCGGATTGCGGAATTTAAGCCTTATGTCGCCAACTCACAATACTGTTTCAATATAAATTATCACAGGGCCTTACACGTTATGAAACGCAGCAAACTCAGCCGCATGAAACAAAACCGTTTGAAAAAATCCTTGTTGAACAAACAGGATCAGCAACAGTTGGAAAAGGCTGAAAAATTGCTGGCGCGGGGGGATCTGGAGCCGGCCAAACTGATTCTGGCTAAGCTGACGCAAACATCGCCTTTGGATCACCGGGCCTATCATCATCTGGCAACTATAGCCGCCCATGAAAACCGCATGGACGACAGCGTCAATTATATCCTTGAAGCCGCCACCCGCAATGATACCGATCCCGTTCTGCACAGCGATTGCGGTGCCATTTTAAACCGGGCAGGGCGCTTTATGGAAGCCGAGGCCGCCTGTCGGCATGCCTTGTCGTTGCGTAACAGTAACGAAGCCGGAAACAATCTAGCCATCGCCTTGCAATCACAGGGCCGCCTTGATGAAGCCATGGAAGCCTGTGAACAGGTATTGAAAAATACTCCTGACTTCATGGATTCCCTGATCACCATGGGCAATTTGCAAATCCGCAGTGGTCAATTTTTAACAGCCGTTGAATATTTTGCCAAAGCCCTGCAAAAAGACCCAAATCTGGCGGTGGCCCGCGCCAATCTGGCGGTGGCGTTGCGTGAGCTTGGTGAAATTCAGGCCGCCGAAGATCAGGTCCGCACCGCCTTGTTGATCAATCCGGAATATCCGCAAGCCTTCAATGTTCTGGGGACATTATTGATTAAACAGGGCCACATGGATAAAGCCATTCAGGCATTTAAAGATGCACTTAAACGGATCCCCGGTTTTCTCGAGGCACGCATCAATCTGGCTGCAGCCCTGTTTAAAAACATGCAGTTTGAGCAGGCCATCACCGCCTATCAGGAAGTAATCCTGTTGAAAGATGATTTTGCCCCGGCCCACACAGGTTTGGGCATTTGTTATCTGACAACCGGCAAGATTTCCAAAGCCGTTGAAAGTTTCAGAAAAGCCGTTTCCATTGATGGCGGTTACGGTGAAGCGCATTATAACATCGCTTCGGCTTTGGGCGATAAAGTTTTAGAAAATGATTTAATAAATATAGATAATGCTTTGAAAATAAACAACTTATCTGTTATCAATCGTATTCTTATTTTATTTGCCAAAGCTGAAATCCTTGACAAACAACTACACTTTAACGCGGCCTTTCAATGCTTTCGTGAAGCCAATCAACTCCGCCGCAAACATGATGAAAACAATGATCTGAAATTTGATGGCGATGATTTTACCGGGTTTACGGATCAGTTGAAAAAATCGTGGCTTGCCAATAAAGACATCCCGTTCGGCAACGCGGATGCATCCGAACGCCCGGTTTTTGTGGTTGGTGCTCCCCGGTCCGGGACAACACTGGTTGAACAGATTTTAAGCCGTCATCCCAATGTGGAAGGCCGGGGTGAAATCAATGCCCTTGCAAGTGTTGCCAATGTGGATGCAAGCGGACTTGAAAATTTAACGGACGAAGATGTCACCACCATGACAGCGGCCATTATGGAAAAATTCAGCACGGACGATGAAAGCATCTCCCGCGTTATTGATAAAACACCGTTTCAATTTTTAACCATCGGGTTGATCAGAAAAATTTTCCCCAACGCCAGAATTATTGTCTGTCGCCGCGATGTGATGGATACCGGATTGTCATGCTATTTTCAGAATTTCATTGATCCGCATACATGGGCCACGGATTTATTTGACACGGGGCGATATTTGTCCGCCGCCACAGCGTTAATGGATTTCTGGCAGTCTGACACAAAGGCGGACGTATTTACCGTTCACTACGAAGACCTGATCAGGGATACAGAAAGCAAAAGCCGGGAAATGCTGGATTATCTGGGACTGGACTGGCATCCGGACTGTCTGGATTTTGACAAAAATGACCGGGCCGTCCTGACGGCTTCAAACTGGCAAGTGCGCAAACCCGTTTATCAAACCGCCATCGGTCGGGCAGAAAATTACCAAGATCATCTCGAACCGCTTAAAAAGGGGCTGGCGAATAAAGGTTAGTTGTTTTTCGATTTCAGAACATAGCGCCCGTCTTCACCGAAAGACGTGAAAAATTTACCGATGTCATGGTGCCGGATCGGTGTCCCCAAGGTATCGGGCTCCAGATTGCGTTCGGCAACATAGGTTTTGACATCATCCCCGTCCATCAGGACATGATACCATGGCCGGTCTTTCGGCGGTTTGGAATGGGTCGCGTTCCGGTACCAGTCTTTGGTTCCCAAAAAGTGGCTGTCCACATCAACGATAACGCCGCGGTATTCAAAAATCCGGTGAGTGATGATTTGTCCAACGCTGAATTTTGCCTGGGGGAGGGTCATGACGGGCCTTTTGTTTGACAGATTTTATTACTATAACAAATTTTCTGTCATTTGTTTGGAAAGTTTTTTTGTCGATTTCAGGGTTAAAAATCTGGGCATTGCTTGATGAACGGGCCGGCAACCGTTCACAGGTTCTGGGCGTGGCCGACGCCATGAAACAGCCCTTTAGTGAAATTCATTTAAAGTATGGCCGTTTTGCGGGGCTTCCGAATATTTTATTGGGATCCTCCCTGAACGGTATCACCCGCCAAAGCCGGGACGCCATCAAACCGCCGTGGCCGGATTTGATCATTGCCGCAGGACGGCGCACTGCGCCCGTAGCCCGTTACATCAAGAAAATGAATAATTGCAACAGCTTCATTTGCCAGATCATGTCGCCGGGGCGGTTGTTCAGTGATGATTTCGACCTGATTGCCGCACCCCGCCACGATCAAATACCGGATGGGGATAATATTTTGCAGATTTCCGCAGCACCCAACCGTATCAACGATGAATTCCTGAAAAGTGAAAGGGTTAAATGGGCCTCCGTGTTTGAGCCATTAAAGCCGCCACGAATAGCCGTTTTGATGGGTGGGGATACTAAAAACGTGAAATTCACGCCCTCCATGACCGAACAATTCTGTGGGCAGGTAAAAGCCTTCAATCATCAGACCGAGGGGTCGCTGTTATTGACGACAAGCCCGCGCAGTGGTGATGCAGGCATTCGGTTTTTATCAACTTTCCCGGATGCAGATTACCGTTACAGTTGGAAATCAGGCGGTGACAATCCTTATGCGGGGCTACTGGCGTGGGCGGATCATCTGATTGTCACCGGGGAAAGCGTTTCAATGTGTTCCGAAGCCTGTTCAACCGGTGCCAGGGTGCATATTTTTACCACACCGGAACTGGTACGGGGCAAACATCGACGGTTTATGGACTTTCTTTTTGAAAATGGTCATGCCAGTCCGCTTGATCAATTGGATCATAATAAACAACAACACAAACCGCCCTTGAACAGTGCCCAAATCATTGCCGAAACCATCATCGGCAGGATACGTAGCTAATGCCCCGTTTTTGTGCCAATTTATCGACCCTGTTTCAGGAATGGCCCAGCGAAGAGCGGTTTATGGCGGCGGCCAAAGCAGGCTTCAAGGGCGTTGAATATCTGTTTCCCTATGACATGGGCGCTGATGATTTTGCCGACAAACTGGGCGAAGCCGGACTGGAATTGATTTTAATGAATGCGCCACCGGGGAACTGGCAACAAAATGAACGCGGCCTTGCCATCGACCCGGCAAGGATAATGGCGTTTCAGGACAGTATCGGCACCGCCATTGATTATGCATCCCGGTGCGGGTGCAAAAACATTCATGTCATGAGCGGGATCACCCCGGAAAACGTTGCCAAAGAAGTCCTGTTGTCCACGTATGCGGACAATTTATTGTTTGCCGCCAAAGCCGGTGACAATGCCGGTATCCGGATTTTGATCGAACCCATCAACCCCGTTGATATGCCCGAATATTTTCTCAATTCAACGGTTATGGCGCGCGCAATTCTGGGCGTCGTCAACCATGACAACCTGTTTTTGCAACTTGACCTTTACCATACCCTGATGAATGGCGAAGACATTTACGACGCGGTTAATTCCAACCTTGATAAAATAGCCCATATGCAAATGGCATCTTACCCCGGTCGCCATGAACCGGATAAGGGGGAGTTCAGGTATGCTGAAATTTTCGAACACCTGGACAGCATCGGATATGGTGGCTGGATTGGCTGTGAATACCATCCGCAAATTTCAACATTGCAAGGGTTGGCCTGGGCATCGGTTTATGGCATCGGTGGTCCTTTTGTTTCCATACCTTCATAAATTGTTATCAATTCTATGAAAGAAATGTAAAATCATGCTATGGTTAACCGTGTTTTACGTTTTCGATGTTTTTTTATCCCACTTGGAATAGTTTCTTTGGTAAAGCGGAAATAATTTAGTGGATTCAAAGTCTTATAATGCAGAGCTTGCAGATTTTATTTCCGCGCAACAGCAAGGGAATATTTCTTTTTCGAAAGATCATATCAATGTTCTGTTCATTGATGAACCTTGCGAACAAACTTTGCCCATATTGTCCAATTTAAAAAATTTTGGATTTCGGGTCCTGTATTTCGAAAAACCGGATGATGTCGGCGAAATCGTAAATAAACTTCCTGAAAAAAAATCCGTTATTATTACCTCGATCTCATTCGGAAACGATGATTTTTCAGGTGCAGGATGGGTGGAAAAACTCAAGCAAAACCACAATCCCGTCCCGGTTATTTTTATTGGCGACAATGATGATTTCAAATCCCGGATTACCTGTGTGCAATCCGGAGGCAGCGGTTTTATTTCCCGTCCCGTCGATTTGGGTGTTCTGGTTGACAAAGTTGACAGACTTGTCGGCGATGAAGACAACCATCCTTTCCGTATTTTGATCGTTGATGATGACCCATTGCTGATGAAATACACCTCGGCCATTCTGGAAACGGCCGGCATGATAACCAGCACGATTTCAGATCCGACCCGGGTCCTGGAAGAAATGCATTCCTTTGCCCCGGAACTGGTATTAACGGACCTTTATATGCCGTCATGCAGCGGTATCGAACTGGCCGAACTGGTCCGGCAGGAAGACAGTTTTGCAGGGATTCCTATCGTTTTTCTTTCCGGAGAAGAAGATTTCGACAAACAAATCAATGCGTTGAGTTTTGGTGGCGATTATTTTCTGACCAAACCCATCAATCCCGAACACTTATTGTCCGCTGTCATCAGCCGGGTAAAGCGGTTCCGGGGATTGCGTTCAATGATGGTGCGCGACAGCCTGACCGGACTGTTGAACCATTCTACAACCAAACAATTTCTTGAAAATGAGCTGGGCCGGGCAAGACGTGCGCAAAAACCTGTGATCTTTGCCATGATTGATCTCGATAATTTCAAAAATATCAATGACACTTATGGTCATTCGGTTGGCGATCTCGTCATTAAAAGTGTGGCCCGGATACTGAAACAACGGCTCAGAAGCACGGACATCATTGGCCGTATGGGGGGCGAAGAATTTTCCGCAGTGCTTTATGGAACCACGGCCGGCAAGGCAGAAATTATTTTCAATGAAATTCGCGTTTCCTTTTCGGAAATCGTCCATGAAACGGAGAAAGGCCCCGTTAGCGTGACTTTAAGCTGTGGACTTGCCGAGTTTCCCAAATATGATACGTCAAGCAAACTTATCGAAGCAGCTGACCGGGCGCTGTATCAATCCAAGGAATCCGGACGCAATCAGGTACAAATTAAATAATAACTTTATCATCCAGAACTTATTTTCCCTCGGAGACTTGCGTGTTTAATTTAAAAAAATCAACCATTGGCGTTATTTTAACAGCATTTCTTGGTGTTGGTGTTACTCTTTCGGTTATTGGCGGACAGGGCCTTCGACAATCGGCTTATGAAGAATGGCTGGATAAAGGCAAAACCGATGCCGCGCGGATGACGGAAAACGTTTTTTTCTGGATATCCAAAGCCCAGGTTAATTTGCGCGCCATTGCCGGGCAAATTCGCGGCCGTGAAAATATGTCGGTCAGGGAATTCAATGCATTTATCGACGAAGCCAAGACATGGGACCCGGACGTTTCGTTTTCTTCGGTTGCTTACGTTAAACGCGTGATGCGCAGCGACAGGGCGGAAATGGAAAAAAAATTGGGCGGGCCTATCGTCACCGTTAATGACCCGGAAGTGAAGGCACCCGATGCTTATCAGCATATGGTCGTGCAATTGACTTCTTTTGCACCATCGTTATTGCATAAAAATGCGGACCTGTTAACCCATCCGGCGATGAAAACGGTTGTCGAAACAGCCATGCAATCTCCCGGCAATGTTATTCTGGGACCGGCCTATGACGGCGTCAACGGGGAAAAACATGCAATGATCGCCACCGCGACCGAATTGGGAACCAGATCGGGGGTGCTGGTCGCCAGTATCAATCTGGCTGAATTTTTTACCGGGCTGACAATATCATATTTACCCAAAGACATGAATGTGCGCCTTGTCGAACGTTACAGCGATGCCAATGCCACCAGTATCTACAAACCTGTCATCGGGACGATGACCGCGCCGAAAAATGTTGCCGCCACAGAAATTATCCGGATTTCCAGCGGTCAGGCCAGATGGGATTTAAACTGGGACATTATGCCCGGTTATCTCGGCGGCCCCAATGACAGCTCAGCCACATTGGTGCAAATCGGTGGTTCGGTACTGACATTGCTGGTGACCATTATCATTGGTTTTTTGTTGATGCAGAATTTGCGGTTTTCATCCGTCGTTGATGAACGCACAGCGGAATTATCAAAAAACTCAATGTTGTTTCAGTTAACCATGGATACCATTGACCAAGGCATTGCCGTCTGGAACAGCGATCAACGCCTGGTTTTGTGGTCCCGCCGTTGTTATGAATTCTGGTACAAACCCAAAGACATCATCCGGGTCGGTATGCACATGAATGAATTGCTTGACCATTTGAGTATTCAGGGTGCCCTTGGGGGCGGCGAACATAAAGAATTAATACGCAAGGAATTCAGCCGTATCGTGTCCGCAGGCACCGCATCCGATGATCAATTCACCATGACCGATGGCCGCCTTATTCATGTCCGGCGTTTCCCGCTGGAAAGGGGCGGCCATGTCGGTGTCTATACAGATATCACTGAACGCCAACAGGCTACGGAAAAACTTAAAAAATCACACGAAGAACTGGAAAGGCGGGTCACGGAAAGAACGAAAAGCCTGTTGAATGCCAAACACGAAGCGGAAAAAGCCAATCAGGCCAAATCATATTTTCTTGCCAATATCAGCCATGAATTACGCACGCCGCTGAACGCGATCATCGGATTTTCAAGCATGATGAAAGACCGGGTTTTTGGCCCACTTGGCAATGAAACCTATAATGAATATGTGAGTTTCATCAACAAGTCCGGAAACGATTTATTGTCTGTCGTCAGCGATATTCTGGATATTTCCCGGGTCGAAGCGGGAATGCTGGAGCTGGACGAAGAAAAATTCAACGTCCTTAAAGTCGTCGAAGAAACCATGACGATGGTGTCTGAACGGGCGCGTAAATCGACACTTAAAATAATCAAGAATTTGCCGGAAAATTTACCGGAATTGAGGGCTGACCGGGTTCGTCTGAAACAGATTTTATTAAATCTGATCGACAATGCCATCAAATTCACACCCGCCAACGGTTCCATTGAAATCGACATAAACCTGACACCCAAAGGCGATATGGTTTTTAAAATCAATGATACCGGTATCGGGCTAAAACAGTCGGATATCACTCATGTGCTGGAACCGTTCATGCAAGTTGAAAACGTGTTACAGCGCAGCCATAAAGGCGTCGGACTGGGATTGCCGCTTTGTAAAAACCTGATTGAAATGCATGGCGGTCAGCTCGAAATTATCAGTGAACCTGATCAAGGTACATCTGTGGTCGTATTGTTTCCTTCTGAACGCGTGGCCTGAATGTGGATGAATGATCAATAACGTCCGTAAATTTCACGTTTCCCGCCAGATTTGAACAAAATAACATTGTATGCCTCTTTGTCAGGGCCTTCCATACCCGGTGAACCGGCCGGCATTCCGGGAGCGGAAATTCCATAAGCCTTTGGTTTTTCAGACAAAAGGCGTTTCACGGCATCATTCGGGACATGGCCTTCGACAACATATTTTCCAATCAGTGCCGTATGACAGGCTTGCAAATCTTCGGGGACACCGGCCATTTTTTTAATCATTTCCATTTGTTCCGTTTTTTTGACGGTTACATTATGACCATTTTTTTTCATGTATTCGGCCCACCCGGTACAACATCCGCACCATGGCGATTTGTAAACGGTAATTTCGGCTGAAAATGCATTTCCGGAAAACGAAGTCAATGCAACAACGGATGCGAAAAGGCCCGGGACAATGGCGGTTTTGATGCCGTCAAAAAATTTACTGTGTTGTAATTTTTTCATATGTTTTTTCCTTTTATTCACCGAAGAAATACTGAAATTCAATTAATTCCGGGCCATTCTACAGGGGATGATATCCGGAAACATTGATTTGGCACAGGATTAAAAATTTAATTTAACATCCTTTAAATCATCATGGCAAAGAACATTGAAATCAGGGGACTTTAATTTTTTTGCACCTGTGCGTTCACCGTCATCCATGCCATGCCCCGTCAATACATGAACACCTGTTTTCAGTCCAGCACGTTTAGCCGCCCTTAAATCAGATGCCTTGTCACCGATCATGGCTGATTTTGCAGGATCAATATCAAGATCGTCCAATGCCTTTAAAATCATTCCCGGATTGGGTTTGCGCCATGAATGGTCACCAATGTTATAGGGCTGGGCACCTTTGGGATGATGTGGGCAGGCATAAACGGCATTTATAAATGCGCCCTCTGTTGCCAGATCATCAAGCAGACGTTCCTGAACCGCATAAAAATCATTCCAATTCAATAACTGTCTTCCAATGCCACCTTGATTGGTTACTATGACGACAATAATTTTTTCGGTATTGGCCTGTTTAATGGTTTCAGCAGCATAGGGCAAAAGTTTGACTTCGGAAGGGTTTTTTAAATAATGTCGTTCCTCAATCAACACACCATCCCGGTCAATGAATAAAGCCGGTCGTTTAGCGAATGTGACAGCAGGGCGGTTCAAAATTTGTTGCCAGCCCCCGTCTTCATCGACAGAAAATTTATTATTCATTACAAAAAATACCCGAAAGTGTTACCAGCGTTTCCCTATGAATAAATCAAAAATCATGTTCACAACACACTTTTCTTGAAGGATATATTGATGTCCCCATCCACCTTGAATTTATCAGTCGCCGTTCTTGCCTTTGTCGGTTCACATCTGGTTCTGTCTTCTATACCCATCCGCACGCCGATTAGATCAAAAATCGGAAAATGGCCGTTCGCCGCATTGTATTCGGCTGTTTCACTGGTCACTTTTTATTTTATGCTGAATGCCTACGGGCAAATACAAAGCGTTGACATGTGGAACGTGCCAACGGGATTACGGCACGCGGCACTGACATTGATGTTGATCGCGGTGATTTTAATTGTTCACGGTGCCGTAACCATCAATCCCGGAACATTTGCCATGGAACAGGCCGGGTTGAAAAAACCGCCTTCGGGTATTCATAAAATTACCCGTCATCCCGTTTCCTGGGGCATTATCATCTGGGGCCTGTCACATATTCTTGCCAATTCAGATGCACGCGGACTAATCCTGTTTTCCGGGATGGTTATTCTGTCCTTTTTCGGGGCAAAAAATATCGACCGCAAGCGCAAAGCCGAATTTGGAACAGAATGGGAAAGCTATGAAAAACAAACGTCTTTTTATCCTTTTCACTCCATTCTTCAAGGCCGCACCACCTTTACGAAAACGGACATTTCGTGGTCCAAAACCGTACTTGCCCTGATCATTTACGCAATCTTGTTGTGGGTACACCCGTCATTGTTTGGCGTTGATGTCATTCCTGTTTTCACGGGCAATTAAAGACAGGTCCGTTCACAAGCCCTGCCTTGTTGTTATTACTTGCGTGACTCAATAAAAATAATTTTGTATCATTTTAAAGCCAGCCAATTACCAAATATTACTTTGAAGAGTTTTTGTTTGTAATTTCCGAGGGGCTTTATCATGAAAATGTCAAACCGGTTTATTTTGAATGTGTCCATCGCGGTTGCGTTAACCGTTGTCATTGCAAGTGTAGCCAATTTCCGGGAATTGAACCAATCCTTCTCCACAGCTCAGGAACGGGAACTCAGGGCGCAACTTTCGCAATTTGAAGGCAGCGTTCAATCGCTGCTCGACAGCGCCACATCAAGAAGCGCGTTGGTGGCTGAAATTCCGCTTGTACAAAAAGCCATGGCTGAAAATGACCGCAAAACTTTGGAGGCGTTGTTTGTTCCGGGTTTTAAAATCATGAAAAAACAATACGGCGTCGGACAATTTCAATTTCATTTGCCACCTGCCACTTCTTTTTTGCGGGTTCACAAACCGAAAAAGTTTGGTGATGATTTATCGGGTTTTCGTAAAACCATTCTATTGACGAACAAAGCCAAAAAGCCGGTATCCGGTCTGGAGCGGGGCCGTGCCGGGCTTGGTGCGCGCGGATTGACACCCATTTTTTATCAGGGAAAACATGTCGGTTCCGTCGAATTCGGACTTTCTTTCAAACAGCCTTTTTTCGATGCCTTCAAAAAAAGAACCGGAGCCGATGCAGCTTTTTTCCTGTTGCCTGATACCAAAGTTAAAAATTTTGAAGGCAAAAAATCCAGCGCACTTAAAATGGCCGCCAGCACATTTCCCAAAGACGTCACATTCCCGGAAAACAATATTCTGGCCGGTCGGGACAGGGTCACCTATTTGGGTGAGGGTACATATGGTGGCATAAAAATGTCAAAGCTGGCCGCCCCGATTAAAGATTTTTCCGGGAACACCCAGGGTGTGGTTGTTATAGCCGTGCCGACGGCTGTTTATTCGGCTTTGGCAAACGAGGCCCTGATTGCTGTCACTATCGCCGGTCTGTTTTGTTTGCTGCTGGGGGCCGTTTTTGCATATTTTTCAGGGCAGCGTTTTACCAACCCCATACTGGCGTTAAGTTCAACCATGGGCGAATTGGCATCCGGCAACATTGAAGCCATTGTCCCCGGTACAGACCGAAGCGATGAAATTGGCGGTATGGCGGCGGCGGTTCAGGTTTTCAAGGAACAGGCGCAGGAAGTCAAACGGCTGGAAACGGTTCAGGAGCAACAAAAACAACAGGCCGAAGCCGACAAACGTGCCATGATGGAAACAATGGCCAATGATTTTGAATCCAGTGTTGGTCAGGTTATGAACTCCGTTCAGGAAATGACGACCGAAGTACAAAGCCTTGCAGGACGGATGGTCGGCGTCGCCGATAACACCGGACAAAAAGCCAATGATGCGTCCAATGCGGCCAGTGCGGCATCGGCCAGTGTCAGCTCAATGGCCGCCGCTACGGAACAGTTAAGCAGCTCGATCACGGAAATCAGCAGCAATATCGTCAAAGCCAGCAATATCGCAGGCAGTGCCGTCGATGAAATCAATACCACCAATGAAAAAGTCGAAAGCCTTGCCAAAGCTGCCGAAGAAATCAGCGAGGTGATGAACCTGATCAATGACATTGCCGAACAAACCAATTTATTGGCTCTGAACGCGACCATTGAAGCGGCGCGGGCTGGGGATGCCGGCAAAGGGTTTGCCGTAGTCGCCACAGAAGTGAAAAACCTGGCAGATCAGACGGCCAAGGCAACCCAGCAAATCGCGGAACAGATTTCCGGAATTCAGGAAGCCAGCAGCAATTCCGTGGTCGCTATCCGTGAAATTGCCGGGACCATTAAAAATATTGATGAAATAGCCGGATCTGTTGCCGCTGCGGTCGAACAGCAAACGGCGGCAACCGGTGAAATTTCGCAAAGCGCGGATAAAGCGTCCGGTGAAACCCATACCGTCAGTGACAACATTACCATGGTTAACGAAGCCTCCGTTGAAAGCAAAACGGCAGCGGAAACCATTTTGCAATCGACAGCAAAGATGGCCGAACTTTCCGGAAAACTGTCAGCGGAAGTTAAAACGTTCCTTGAAACTGTGCGCTCGGCTTAGGCTCAGCAAAAAGCCTGCAAGCCGGTTTGTCCGCGACCGAGTATCAGCGCGTGAATGTCGTGTGTGCCTTCATACGTGATCACCGTTTCCAAATTCATCATATGGCGGATGACGTGAAATTCTTCGGATATGCCGTTGCCGCCATGCATTTCCCGGGCGGTGCGGGCGATATCCAGCGCCTTGCCGGTGGAATTGCGTTTGATCAGGGAAATGTTTTCAGGCGGACAGTTGCCTTGATCCAGCAAATGCGCAACCCTGAGGCAACCTTGCAGGCCCAGTGTAATTTCCGTTTGCATGTCGGCCAGCTTTTTCTGCACCAACTGGTTGGCGGCTAATGGACGGCCGAACTGATTGCGGTCCATGGTGTATTGACGGGCCGCATGCCAGCAAAATTCCGCAGCACCCAACGCCCCCCAGGCAATACCGAACCGGGCTTTGTTCAGGCATCCAAACGGACCTTTCAGTCCCTTGATGTCCGGGAAAATATTTTCATCCGGCACAAATACATTATCCATCACGATTTCACCGGTAATGGATGCCCGCAAAGATAATTTGCCTTCGATTTTGGGTGTTGTCAGGCCGTTCATGCCCCGTTCCAGCAAAAACCCGCGAATGACGCCGTCCAGTTTGGCCCATACCACAAACACATCGGCAATCGGTGAATTTGAAATCCACATTTTGGTACCGTTCAACAGATAGCCGTCATCGGTTTTGACGGCCTTCGTTTTCATGCCGCCGGGATCAGAACCATGATCCGGTTCCGTCAAACCAAAAGCGCCGACAATTTCGCCGGTGGCCAGTTTGGGCAGGAATTTCATTTTTTGCGCTACGGTGCCGTAGACTTCAATCGGGTACATCACCAACGATGACTGCACGCTCATCACAGAACGGTAACCGCTGTCAACGCGTTCCACTTCACGGGCGACCAGTCCATAACAGACGTGGTTAACACCGGCACCCCCGTAATTTTCCGATACCGTCGCCCCCAACATCCCCAATTCGCCCATTTCATGAATGATATCCCGGTCAAACGTTTCATCACGGTAGGCGGCCATAATCCGGGGCATCAGTTTGTCCTGGCAATAATCACGGGCGCTGTTTTTGATCAGCAGTTCTTCTTCGGTTAATTGCTGATCAAGCAGAAAAGGGTCTTCCCAGTTAAAAGACGGTTTGCTGGACATTCGATTATTCCCTTATAAAGTAAAGCTCATTCGCGAAATAAATAGGTATCTGAATACCAAATTAACCATATTCTATACATTCAGGCGGAATGGTAAAGCCCAAGCCAGCCTCCGTTTTATTTTTTTAAAGGAATTTTCCATGTCCGATTTCGAAGCCCTGAAAAACATACGGCTATTATCGCTGGATGTGGATGGCGTATTGACCGATGGCGGGTTATATTATACCGGAAACGGCGATATCATGCGCAAATTCAACGCCAAAGACGGCATGGGCATTGCCAGACTGATTAAAACCACCGACATCACGGTGACGATTATTTCCTCCGGCATGTCAGCAGGCATCATGGAACGGGCCGAAAGGCTGGGAATCCCCCACGCTTTTACCAATGTGGATGATAAATTGCAGACCCTGACAAAGTTGGCAAATGAACTGGGGATTGATTTAACCGAAGTCGCCCATATGGGCGATGACATTAACGATCTGGAATTGATGGAAAGTGTCGGTCTGTCAATTGCCGTTCACGATGCCGTTGATGCGGTGCTGGAAAAAGCCGACATTATCACCAAAAAAACAGGCGGCAACGGTGCCGTGCGGGAAATCTGTGATCAACTGATGGCGATCAGAGACTAATCCTCAAGCCCCCGTCCAGCGATCAACGATTTCGTTTTCAAGCCTGAGCAAATCGAGCGTTCGACCAACCGTATGGCGGACAATGTCGTCGATGGTTTGCGGTTTGTTGTAAAAAGCCGGCATAGGCGGGTGAATGACGGCCCCCAAATCCGCGGCGCGCTCCATCAATTGCAAATGGCCTTTATGCAGCGGCGTTTCCCGCACCATCAAAACCAGAGGACGGCGTTCTTTCAATGTCACATCGGCGGTCCGCATCACCAGATTGGCGTTAAAGCTGTTTGCCACGCCGGATAATGTTTTAATGGAACAGGGCGCAATCACCATACCACGGGTCTGAAAGGAACCGCTCGATACACAGGCGGAAATGTCACGAACGTTGTGAACTGTATCGGCCAGTGCGCGCACGTCTTTGATGTGATAGTCCGTTTCCAGTTCAATGGTACGGGCGCCGCTTTCGCTGATCATCAAATGCGTCGGTTGAGCGATTTTTTTCAACTGGCGCAACAATTCAATGCCAAAAATAACACCAGATGCCCCGGTTATGGCGACAACAACGGGCTTATTCATGGTGCGTATCCTTTGAAATCATTTGGGCGGGGTAAATCTAGCGGGAAACCGGCTCTGTGACAATCGGTATAACGGTCGTATTCTTGACTTCTTCCATGGCCACGTAGGTATGGGTTTCCCGTACCGACGGCAGGGCGGCCAATGAACGCCCCAAAAAGTCGCGGTAGCGGGCCATGTCGGGAAAGCGGGCCTTGATCAGATAATCAAAGCCGCCTGAAACCATATGACATTCCAGCACGGATTCCATTTGCAGAACCGTTTTCTTGAAGGCATCAAAAACATCGGGCGTTGTCCTGTCCAGCACCACTTCGACAAACACCAACAGACCGGCACCCAGTTTTTCCGCATCGACAAAGGCTGCATATCCGGTGATCAAACCCTGTTTTTCCAGCCTTTTGACCCGATTTAAACAGGGTGTCGGGCTAAGATGGATGCGTTTGGATAAATCCTGATTGGAAAGGCGGCCGTCTTTTTGTAATTCTTCAAGTATGCGAAGATCTATGGCGTCCAAAGCGGGCAGGGGATGTTTTTTCATAATACGTCACTATTCCCAACTACAGTTATAAATGCTGTTTAATTGCTTATAACATTATTTTCAAAACCATATTTTCTAAAATACGGATGATAATTTTATTAAATATCAGATATAAAGGATAATACTCTGACACATACCGAAGGGCAATCACATGATCCAGACAAACAACAACGCCAATGACTACCCCCAAATCCGCCCTTATATGGAACGTCTGCATCACATGGATGAAGCCGGCGTCGTGGAATTGCTTTTGCAGCAATCCGGACGCAACCCGGAAAGCCAGACCCGGGTTTTCGACAAAGCCCACAAACTTGTTGAAACCATTCGCAACAGCCCGGCACAAAAAACCGGAATTGATGCCTTTATGAATGAATACGGCCTGTCCAACAACGAAGGCGTGACCTTGATGTGTCTGGCCGAAGCCTTGTTGCGCATTCCCGACGTTGTCACCATTGACGCCCTGATCAAGGATAAAATCACCGAAGCCGACTGGGCAGCACATCTGGGATCCAGCGCGTCAAAATTTGTCAACGCTTCGACCTGGGCGTTGATGCTGACGGGCAAGGTTCTGGATATGGAAAGCGGCCCCCGACAGGATTTACAGGGGTTCATGAAAAATCTGGTGGCCAAAAGTGGCGAACCGGTGATCCGCAAAGCCATGTTGCAGGCGATGCGTATCCTCGGTCACCAGTTTGTCATGGGACGGACCATTGACGAAGCCCTGAAACGGGCAAAAGCCGACCGCAAAAACGGTTACCGTCATTCTTTTGACATGCTGGGCGAGGGGGCAAGAACCGAAAACGATGCCAAAAATTACATGGCGTCATATCTGCACGCCATTGAAAAATTAAAGCAAAATCAAAAGGGCAAAAACCTGTCCATATTTGAAGCACCCGGTATTTCCGTAAAACTGTCGGCCATTCATCCCCGCCTTGAAGACGCCCATATTGAACGGCTACAATCTGAATTATATCCACGCATCAAATCGCTGGCACTGGCCGCCAAAAATGCCAATATCGGGCTTTGTATCGATGCCGAAGAAAGCTGGCGTCAGGATGTAACCCTTGATGTGTTTGAATACCTGTTGACGGTGCCGGAATTGTCCGCATGGGACGGTTTGGGCATGGCCATACAAGCCTATCAAAAACGGGCAATGGCCGTTATTGACCGGGTTGTTGAGCAAACGGCCAAGTATCGGCGCAAAGTCATGATCCGCCTGGTCAAGGGCGCCTATTGGGACAGCGAGATCAAACGCGCTCAGGAACTGGGACTGAAATCCTATCCGGTATTTACCCGCAAACCATCGACGGATTTATCCTATCTGGTTTGTGCCGAAAAACTTTTTGCCGCATCCACATTGATATTTCCGCAATTTGCCACCCACAATGCCCATACTCTGGCGTCGGTGCTGGAAATGGCTGACAATAGCGAACGAAAAAACGGACACCGTCCTGATTTTGAATTTCAGCGCCTGCATGGCATGGGCGATGCGCTTTATGATCAAATCGTATCATCCGTGCCGTGCCGTATTTACGCCCCCGTCGGCAATCACGAAGACCTGTTGGCCTATTTGGTGCGCCGGTTGTTGGAAAACGGGGCCAATTCGTCGTTTGTCAATCGTCTGGTTGACGAAAAAGCCCCGATTGAAAATATGATTACCGACCCCAAAGACAAGGTTTTGTCATTTGACAGCATTCCCCATCCTGAAATTCCCCTGCCTGAACGGATGTTCAAAGACCGCACCAATTCAAACGGCCTGGATTTGGGTAACCGCACGGATTTATCCTGCATCCTTGACATACTGAACAGCTGTGAAAAATCGGATTTTTCAGAAACGGCGGCTTTAACCCGAACATTGAACGGTAAAAAACATGCGTCTTTCACGCCTCAAAACCGGGCCATACAACTGGCCCATATTACCGAAGCATCCTTGGAAGACACAGACAAGGCCGTTGTTCGTGCCGATCAGGCGTTTCAAAACTGGAACGGGGAAAACGTCGAAAACCGGGCCGAATGTTTAAACCGGACAGCGACCTTATTGCATGAAAACCAGGATGAATTGATTAAATTGCTGGTGTTGGAAGCGGGTAAAACAATCCCCGACGCCATATCCGAAATCCGCGAAGCCGAAGACTTCCTGAGATATTATGCTGTCGAGGCCATAAAGACTATGGCAACGCCGGATACCATGCCCGGTCCGACGGGTGAATTAAATCAATTACGGTTATCGGGGCGCGGCGTGTTTGTCTGTATCAGCCCGTGGAATTTCCCATTGGCGATTTTTACCGGACAAATCGCAGCCGCGCTGGTATCCGGCAATACGGTGATTGCCAAACCGGCGGAACAAACCCCACTGATGGCATTGTTCGTAACAAATCTGTTGCACAGATCAGGCATCCCTGAAAATGTCTTGCAATGTTTGCCGGGAAACGGAGTGGACATCGGTCACGCGCTTGTGGCCCATGAAAAAATTGCCGGTGTGGTTTTTACCGGATCAACGGTAACGGCGCGTCTGATTAACCAGACACTCGCCGCAAAACCGGGGCCAATTATTCCGCTGATTGCCGAAACCGGCGGCATCAATGCCATGGTCGCCTGTTCGTCATCGGTTCCGGAACAACTGGTGGATGATGTCATTTCATCGGCATTTATCAGCGCCGGGCAACGTTGTTCCGCCCTGCGGGTGCTGTTTTTGCACGAAGACATCGCCGATAAAGTCATCGAAATGATCAAGGGGGCCATGGATCAGCTGAGCATCGGCAATCCGGCCCGGATTGCAACGGATATCGGCCCGGTCATTGATGATACGGCCCGGCAAAACCTGTTGCGCCATTGCGAAAAACTCGAAGGCAAAGGATGCTTGCTGCACCGTGTGGGGTTAAAGCAAGAAACCGAAAACGGTACATTCGTTGCTCCGCATGTGTTTGAAATTGAAAATATATCCGTGCTTGAAAAAGAAGTGTTTGGCCCGGTATTGCACATCATACGCTATAAAGCCGATGATTTATTGCCTGTTGCCGAACAAATCAACAGCACCGGATACGGCTTGACCTTTGGTGTTCACAGCCGCATCGAAGCCACACACAAGTTTTTCACAGATCACATCAAAGCCGGCAATGTTTACATCAACCGCAACATGATCAGGGCTGTGGTCGGCGTTCAACCCTTTGGCGGGCAGGGGTTATCGGGCACCGGTCCAAAAGCTGGCGGCCCGCATTATTTAACCCGCTTTGTTACCGAGCAAACCATCACCAATAACACCGCCGCCAGTGGTGGCAATGCCGAATTGATGACTTTGATTGAATAGAATTGTGGTCAAGCGGAAAACGGGTTATAGACAGTGCATGATAAAAAAAATCACATTGTCCATGGCCATCCTGATTGGTGTTGCCGCCTGCACAGGTGGCAAGCCCTATGTCTTTATTCCCAATGAATTTAACCGGGCTTCGGCCAATTTTGGCAAACCGGTAACCGACCGTAACAATGTCACCATCTGTTACGCCAAAGGGGCGACAACGCCCGGTGAAATCAACGCGTTGGCCAAGGCGGAGTGTAGCAGGTTCGGAAAAACGGCGGCATTCAAACGTCAAACCCTGGCACAATGCCCCATCAGCACACCGATTGCAGCGGTTTATTCCTGTAACGCCACCAAAACGGCAACACCTTATGATCCGTTCTCTTCGTTTTTATTAAATGACCAAATAAAAAAATAATGGAAACCGGACCATGAAACGCACAATTCCACTGTATTTGATGCTTTTCATACTGGTCGGTTGCCAGATCCCGCTGCAAACGGATTCAAGGGTTTTAAACAACGGTGAAGCCGGCAAAGTCGTCGGAGGCCAGTTGAATGATACGGACCGCGTTCTTTATCAAAAAATGCTGGAAAAAGATTTAAGCGGCTCCCGTCTGGGCGACGTGATTTCGTGGGAAAATCCTGAAACCGGGCATTCCGGGATTACCCGGACCATTCAGATTTTTACCGGTGCCAATAACCGGCTTTGTCGCCGTTTTCGTTCAACCATTGTTCTGGAAAGTAAATTTTTAACCGGAGAGGGTGTTGCCTGTAAACAACCCCATGGCAAATGGGTGGTCTTGACGGACGGCTTTTCATGATTGTCAAAACCATCGTCGTTGTAGCTGTACTTTACCTGTCATTTACGGCTTTGCTGTACAGTTTTCAAAGGAAAATCACCTTTAATCCGTCACCGGAAATACCGTCAATCCGGGATGCCGGGATTAAAACATTTCAGCAGCTTCGCATCAAAACCAGTGACGGTCTTGAAAATACGGCCTGGTATTCACCGGCCCTGAAAGCTGCGCCAACAATCGTTTATTTTCAGGGAAATGCCGGAAATATCGCTGAGCGCGCCTACAAGGCCAAACTGTTTATCGACCAAGGTTATGGGTTTTTGTTTGTCGGCTACCGCGGCTATAACGGGGACGATGGGCAACCAACGGAACAGGGCCTTTACCGGGACGCCAAGGCGGCTCTGGATTTTTTAAGGCAACAAGACATATCAACGTCACGGTGGATATTATATGGCGAATCGCTGGGAACGGGCGTCGCCGTTGAAATGGCCGCTGATCTGGCCAAATCCGGCACCCCGGTCAAAGCGGTGATACTGGAAACACCCTATACATCCCTGATTGATATCGCTTTGAACCGCTATCCAGTTATTCCGGCCCAAATTTTGCTGAAAGACCGTTTTGAAAACGATGCCAAAATTAAATCCATAGATACACCCGTAATGATTTTTCACGGTGATCAAGACCGGGTTATCCCGCAATTTTTCGGCAAAAAACTGTTTGATTTGGCCAATCAGCCCAAAACATCTGTCTGGATCAAAGGCGGGGCACACGGTGATTTATATGAATGGGGTGCCTATGATTACATTTCAAGTTTTATAAAGAGTCTCGGTCACAATTGACGGCAACAGACAAAAAGAATATTATGTGATTCATGTTTATCGTGGTTTCTATAAATCACGAAACAATAAAAACGAGATAAAAACGATAAAATCGCCACGGTGTCAGAATTGTCGCCGTGATTTTAACCCCGTAATTTGAGCCAGAATGGTTCGTTCCGGAAAGTTGACCGGTGTGTCACTGCCATGGTTCAGGCTGTGAAAAGTATGCCTGTGAACAACCCGACTGCGGTTGCTTCATCCAGGCCAGCGAACGTTGGTGGGCGGTTTTCAAGCTCATTATCAACGCCTATCGAAGAGGCATCCGCCGGAACCGGCGTGATGTTCGATACGGCGGCGTTTACCCATGCCGGGACATTGCCGAACGCAGCCGGTGATCACAACAAAAACAGTCATGATGACAAACCTTTTGCCGGGGACCGTTTGTTCAAAACGCCTTCGACGGCTTTTGCCTCTTTGGTTGAACAACAACAAGGGCTGGATGAAATTCTGAGAGACGAGGCCGGGAATAGCCTCAACACCCACGAAATCCTCTTTGCCAAAAATGCCATTTCCATCTACGAAACCAATGCCAAAGTTATTTCCGGGTCGCTGCCGACAACAGGGCAGGAAATCAGCTTAACCTTATAATAAATTGACTTTTCTTTTTTCACCGGGTTTGCTTTGGAAAACAGCCGTTTTTCCGGGGCTTTTTGTTTGAAACTGGAATTTCGTGTTATCTGTTGCTGGAATTTCATGATCCGGAGTGGCAAACTGGGCAAGAAAACAGAACACTTCCAACGGATCCATGAATGCCTGCTGATGTAAACAATGCCTTTGATGTCGCCTTCTTTTTTTCCGACACGGCACTTAGCGAAAACGAATATTTACAGCCGCAAAAACTTCAGCGTTTGCTGTATCTTGCCCAGGGTTATTATTCCATCGCCCATAAGGGACGAAAATTGATGCCAGCCGTATTCATTGCCGATGAACTGGGCCCGATTGAGCCCAATGTACACATGGCGTTTTCAAAAGGTCGTCCCGATGTGGACGCAGAAATTTTTCTTCCATGGGAAGTTCAAAGTTTTCTTGAACGCATATGGCGCCGGTTTGGGCACCTGTCCATAGAAAAACTCAACGAAATGTGCACATCCAATCACACCTATAAAATGATACAAAAAAAAGGTCACCGGGCTGAAATTCCGTTAACAATGATCATCGAATCTTTTACTGCCGCTGAAGCCACGCCGGGGACATCACAGGTCGTAAAACCAAAAATGATGGTCACGCAAAATGGAAAACCGGTTATTGTCAAGGCATGGGAACCGGGGAAAAAAACCTGATTCCCTTGCAATACCTGACCTTGATATGATTCGTGAAAACTGTAAATCACATTCGAATTATATGTAACATATTGTTTTTATTGTTTTTTTTGTTATAGACAACACCAACATAAAAAATCTTGCAGAACAAATGCTGTCTGTCCTTGACCCCGTGAAAAGAACAACATAGGTTGTTGATGACAATGAACAGGGTCGCTGTATGCTTTCGTTGATCTGCTGATAAATCCATTTAAAGGATACAGGCAACGAACAGCATACTTGAAAATGAACGGATACCATGAACACAGGGTTTGTGGCTTCAATTAACGGGTCTGACAAACGGGCCTGTAACGTAACGGGAGGATATAACGATTATGACTATCCATAAAAAACTTTTACATGGACTGACGTTCGGGGTTGCCGCATTGGCCATGACTGCTGCTACAACGGCAATGGCCAAGGTCGAAGGTGATACCATCACTCTGGGTTCCGCCATTTCATTTACCGGTAAATATTCGACGAACGGTATCCATGCCAAAAACGGCTATGATTTGGCGGTTAAAAAAATCAATGAAATGGGCGGCGTCAAAGTCAACGGCAAAGCCTATAAATTGGCTGTTAAATATTATGATGACGAATCAACCCCGGCCCGTACCGCTCAATTGCTGGAACGTCTGATCAAACAGGACGGTGTAAAGTATGTGCTTGGGCCATACAGTTCCGCAACAACCAAAGCAGCCGCTCCGGTTACGGAAAAATACAAAATCCCCATGGTTGAAGCCGAAGGTGCTTCCCGTTCATTATTCACCAAAGGTTATAAATACCTTTTTGCTGTACTTTCAACATCCGAACAATATCTGGCCAGCGCTTTGACATTGACAGCCGATATCATGAAAGAAAAAGGCAAAAAAATGAGCGATGTCAAAGTCGCTATGGCCTTTGAGCAGGATCCTTTTTCACAGGACGTCCGCGCCGGTGTGCTTGAAGATATGAAAAAACTGGGTTTCAAGGTCGTTCTTGACGACAAATTCCCCCGTGATCTGGCTGATATCTCGGCGACCTTAACCAAAGTCCGTGCCATCAAGCCCGATCTGTTTCTGGCATCCGGTCATTCCAAAGGGGCAGTTACTGCAGCCCGGCAAATTTCAGAAATGAAAATCAAAACGCCGATTGTTGCCATGACTCATTGCGAAGCCGGTAAACTTGTTAAAAAATTCGGCGGTGCCGTTGACGGTTTCCTGTGCCCGACCCAATGGGCGGAAACACTGAGCTACAGTGGAAAGTATTTCGGTTCAGCCGGAGATTACGACAAATTGTTCAAAGCCACCTTCGAAGGCTATAAAAACGTTCCCTATCAGGCAGCGCAGGCGTCCGCAGCTGTGATCGTATGGAAAGAAGCCTTTGAAGCGGCGCAATCCTTTGACACGGAAAAAGTTCGCGACGCATTGGCAGCCACAAACCTGAAAACATTCTATGGCGGCATTAAATTCTCGCCCAAAGGCAACAATATCGCCAAACCGATGGTGTTGCGTCAAATCCAGAATGGTAAATTCAATGTGGTTGCTCCGGCAAAATGGGCATCCAACAAAGTTGAATACCCGCGCCAGCCAAAATAATAGCTGTAGTATTACAAACGGGTGGTACAGATGTGCCACCCGTTTGGTTTTTTTGAATATCGCAGGCGACTTTTTTTGATCTCGTTTGTTAAGTCTTTGTGTGTGATTTAGAAAGTATCAATCGTTATGATCTCTAATATATTGTTGCTCGTCGATCAGTATTTACTGAACATACAGTTACTGCTTGATGGCATTTTCGTCGGCTCCATTTTTGCCCTTGCCGCATACGGACTGGCACTGGTGTGGGGCGTTATGAATGTCAAAAACCTTGCCCAGGGCGAATTTGTCATTATGGGTGGCTATATCGCCTGGTTTCTAAGCACCAAAGGCTTGCACCCGATTTTATCCCTGCCGATTTCATTCGCTATTATGTTTGGTTTTGGCTGGATTTTATACAGAACGATTATAAGCCGGGTCATCGGCAAGGATATGTTTATTTCCTTGTTGGCAACTTTTGGCATCGCTTTTGTTATTCAGCAAGCATTGAACATTGCTTTTGGTCCGGAAGTGCAAGTCGCCGAATCCGGTTTTGGGACAACATCACTGTTTGACGGCTTTGTAACCATTTCAAGCATCAAGGTCGTGGCTTTCGTACTGTGTCTGATTTTGGCAGGATCCGTGGTTGTTTTCATGAAAAAAAGCCGAATGGGGCAGGCCATCCGGGCAACGGCGCAAGATGCCCGTGCCGCCAAGGTTATGGGCATTGACACGGAACGGGTCTATGCCTTCACATTCGCCCTTAATGCGGCTATAGCCGGGGCAGCAGGGGTGATGATTTCCATGATCTGGAACATTCAGCCTTTTTACGGCGTGCCACACTCCATACGGTCGTTTGTCATTGTCACCGCCGCCGGGTTCGGTAATTTACCGGGTGTCATCATGGCTGGTCTTGGTTTGGGTGTGGTCGAATCGTACGGCGGTTTTGTTATTGGCGCCGAAGTTCAACAGGCCATCGTTGTCGGCATGCTATTGCTCATTCTGGTATGGCGTCAGATATTAATGCGCCGTCATCGCCAGGCATTGAAATAAGGTCGTAGATAATGCGCAAAAAATTCAGTTTACCGTTGGTTGGTCTCATCCTTTTTGGATTTATCAGTCCGTTTGTGTTCACCAATTATATTTCGCAAATTACCCTGTTGTGGTTGATGGTTCTTTTTGCCGTCACATGGGATATTCTGGGCGGTCAAATGGGATATAACTCCCTTGGAAATATTACCTTTTTCGGTATTGGCATGTACGTATCGGCTGTTTTCCAGATCAGTCTGTTTGCCGATGTCGGACAATATACAGCCGCCTTCGGGGGTGACAATACGCCCTTTACCGATGCCCAGTATTTTCAGGGTCTGATTGGTGGCATGGCCCTGGCCGCAATCAGTTGCGCCATAATCGCGGCTTTGTTGGGGCGCATGTTCTTTGGCCTGCGCGGAGCCTATTTCGCAATTGGCACACTTGGTCTTGCGTTGGCTGTATCTGAAATTATTGCCACATGGGACTGGGTTGGCGGCGGCAGCGGCATTTCCATGCCGGTGTTTCCCTATGAAGCCGATCAAAAATCACAAATGTTTTATTGGCTGACTTTTGTTCTGGCAATTTCTGCATTTTTATTTGTACGCTGGCTTTATTCAACACGCTTCGGTCTGGCCATCAATTCCATTCGCGATGACGAAGACAAAGCCGAGGCCATGGGTGTTCATACTTTCCGTCACAAGGCTGCCGCATGGACGATTGCTGCTTTTTTCCTAGGGATTTCCGGCGCACTTTTCGGCAATATGTCCGGTTTTATTGAACCTTTGGAAGTGGCATTCCCGACCATTACATTTGGTATTTTCATGGTTGCCATGTGCCTGTTGGGTGGCAAGGGAACATTATGGGGACCGGTCGTCGGCGCCATTTTATTCCACGTAATCAAAGAAACCACGTGGACCTATCTGCTGGGTTGGCAATGGATTGCCTTGGGCGTCATCATTGTTGTGAATGTCGTGTTTTTCCAGCAAGGTATTGTTGGCTGGATGCAGGAAAAATGGCCTGAAAAGTTTGGTATCGATGTTGACGACAGCATGTCCATCGAACCCGCGAAAGCTGCGACATCTGCTGTTAAGGATAACGGTTAAATGACTAATATTATTGAAGTTTCAAGCGTTTCCAAGTCATTTGGCGGCGTCGTCGCAAATCATCAGATTTCCCTGAATGTGCCCGAAGGCCAGATCACCGGTTTGATCGGACCCAATGGTTCCGGGAAAACGACGTTGTTCAATTCCATCGTTGGCTACCACCCCATTGACGAAGGTTCGATAAAGTTTGAAGGAAAGGAAATTTCCAAACTGGTGGTACAGGAAATCGCCCGTTTGGGGATGTTGCGTACGTTTCAGCAAACACGCATTTATTCCAATATGAACTGTATTCAGAACATGTTGACGTCTGTTCCGCAAAGAAACGCATCCTTTTTTGATATGTTCAAAAAATACCCACCGGAATTAACGGACAAAGCCGAACACTTGCTGGAATTTGTCGGACTGTACCAGAAACGCAAACTCCACTCCGGGGACTTATCATTTGGTCAGCAGAAATTGCTGGAATTTGCCATGGCTTTGATGAACGAGCCCAAAGTTTTGCTGCTCGATGAACCCACCGCCGGGATCAATCCCACATTGATCAATGGATTGATTGATCGTTTGAAAAAAGCCAACACCGAATTCGGCATTACCTTGTTTGTGATTGAACACAATATGCGTGTGGTGATGAATTTGGCCGACAATGTTTATTGTCTTGCCCATGGTGAAATGCTGGCCCACGGCAAACCGGATGAGATTCAAAACGACCAAAATGTAATTGATGCCTATTTGGGAGCGCACTGATGATCACAGATGATAAAAAAACAAGCCGCGCTTCCGGATATCACGGCGGTGATGTGGAAACCGTTATTTCCGTTGAAGACGTCAACAAACAGGCCAAGGCCATCGCCGAAAGCGTTGATATCGCCACTATTGAAAAACTGGCAAAAAACGACCCATTTGTAAAAATCGAACACCTGAAAGCCGGATACGGCAAAATGGAGATCCTGCATGATCTTGATTTGCAGGTTTCAAACGGACAGTCGTTGTGTTTGATTGGTCCAAATGGCGCCGGAAAATCAACGATTTTGCATTCCATTTTTGGTTTTACCAATATTTTTTCCGGGAAAATTATTGTTGGTAAAGGCGACAAGGCAAAAGATGTCACGACTTTGACTCCTTCTGAAAAACTTAAAAATGCCGGTATCGCTTATATTTTACAGGATAAATCTATTTTTCCGGGGATGACGGTCGAAGAAAATCTTTGGATGGGTGGCTATTTACTGGACAGCACCGATATGGCCCGGGAAGCGGCTGAAAAAATATTTTCCAAATATGATCGTTTGGCAAAACGCAGAACCCATGCAGCCGGTGTTTTGTCGGGTGGGGAACGCCGTTTACTTGAAATCAGCCGGGCTTTGGTGATGGAACCGGATGTCCTGCTGGTTGATGAGCCCTCAATCGGTTTGGAGCCGCGTTTTATCGATATGGTTTTTGAAATTCTCGATGATTTGCAAAATGCCGAGGGCAAGACCATCATTCTGGTTGAACAGAATGCCAAAAAAGGTCTGGAATTTTCCGATATAGGTTATGTTCTTGTATCCGGCGAATTGGCCATTGCAGGCCCCGGTGATGAATTACTGGAAAACCCGGATGTTGGAAGGCTGTTTTTAGGGGGATAAGTTCATAGCATTCTTTCAACCCGCAAATGTCATTAAAGCCGATTAATGGACAGCCAAGACTATTACGAAGTCGCCTGGCAATGCCGGGCCAATGTACTTAGGCAATTAGCGCATGATTGTGATTATGATTTACGGGAAACCTTGCGATCACTTGTAAACTTTGAACAAACCCATGCTTTGAAAGTCATGGTTGACAAAGGCATTGACAGATTTACCGGAAACCCGGTTGAAATATTCGATCAAGCTGAATTTTATAAAATTGAAAACGCAAAACCACCGCGCCCGATTTCATTAAACGGCTTGTCCCGGTTATGGCAAGGTGAAAACCGGACCGATAAAGTTATCCCGCAGGACATTCCAGCCTATATTTTATCCGGTTTGATCAATCACGGTGATTTTGATGCCGTCATCGAACTCGGGTGTGGTTTTGCCGGGCGCTTATTTGAAACCTTTTATCAGGTGAAACGCACGCCCATTAAATATTTTGGCGGCGAATTGACCAAAGCCGGGCAAAAACTGGCCGGTGAACTGGCCGAAATGGAGCCTGAAATCAATTTCAGGACATTTGCCTATGACCACATGAAACCGGAACCACCTGAAAATTCTGATTGCCGCAACCAGTTAATATTCACGTGCCACTCTATCGAACAGGTCCCGTATTTACCGGACAATTTTATTGAAAAGCTTTGCCGGTTTTCAGCAAATGTAACGGTTGTTCATTTTGAACCTTTTGGTTTCCAAGCGCGGACAAATACCATATCAGCCAAAAACCACGCCCGGGTTGCCGGTAATATGAACTTCAACAAAAACCTGTATGCGCTTATGGAACGCGCCACCCGGGATGCACTAATTGATCTGAAATGGGTGTCAGTAAACCTGTTCCGGCTTGACCAAAGCAATCCCACATCCGTAGCGATCTGGCAAAAAAAGATTTAAACCCGGTTTCAGGTGGCCATAAACAGCACCACCAGATACACAGCCAGCGACATCAAAGCCCACACCACCATGGATGATACGGCCATGTTGCTGGCAAGCGGGCTGGTAACGCCGTGGGTCGCACGCACTGTTCCGATGAAATTTTTAATGAATGATAAAGACCTGACACGCCCGGCCATATCCATCGCGGCAACGGATTTTCCAAACTTATCAATCAATGCCGGTAAAAATTTCCGGTAAACCACATCACTGTCAATATTGACCGATGCCGTTTCCGGCGGATAAAGACCCGATTTCATCAGGAAAATAAAAGCCAGAACCGAGAACATCAATAATTGCAGCTGAGTCAATACGTGCGCCAGCGTATAAGGCGTGTAATCCACAGGAAAGGGCAAAATGGCATACAACGGATCCGGATAGATACCGATGCCGATGCTGAGCGCCGCCGTAATCCCCATGGCCAGCAACATGTTCAACGGGGCTTCTTTCGGCCGTTTACCGCTGTCGTGGGCAAAGAATGAAAAATAGGGAATTTTGATACCGGAATGTTCCATGACGCCGGCCGAAGCCATCAACAACACGATCCACACCCCCCAATAACCGTCACCGGCAGCGGCGGTTAATATCATGGATTTGGTCACGAACCCGGAAAACAGAGGAAAAGCCGAGATCGACATGGCGCCAATGGTACAAAATCCGGCTGTCCATGGCATGGTTTTATAAAGTCCGCCAAGGTTTGTCGCCTTGATGGTGCCGGTTCTTTGTAAAACCGCCCCCATGGACATAAACAGCAACGATTTATAAAGGATATGAACAAAGGCGTGGGCCGCCGCACCATTGATCCCCAGTTCCGTCCCCAGACCAATCCCGGTAACCATGAAACCCAACTGGTTATTCAGGCTATAAGACAGGACCCGGCGTAAATCATTTTCAATAACGGCAAAAAATATGGGAAACGCCGTCATGGTGGCGCCGATATAAATCAGAATATCCGTGCCGGCATAGCCGCGCGCCAAGGCATAAATAGCCAGTTTTGTCGTAAACGTGCTTAAAATGACGGTGCCTGATGGTGTCGCTTCGGGATAGCTGTCCTGCAACCAGTTATGCAATAACGGGAACGCGCTTTTGATGCCAAAGGCAATCAGGATCAGTTTTCCGGCGGTGCTTTCAATACCGATCGGCCCAAAAACCAGCGAGCCGGTTTGATTGACGTAAAGCAAAATTCCCGACAATAAAATAACGCCGGAGCCGACCTGTATAATCAAGTAGCGCATACCTGAACGATAGGCGCTGGGTGTACGGCTGGCCCAGATCAGGAACACACTGGAAACGGCGGTTAATTCCCAGAACACGAACAATGTGATTAAATCACCGGCAAAAACGGCTGAAATCGCACTTCCGGCGTAAATCAGAGCCGCCACTTGTTGCATGGTGTCTTTGACCTGAAGAGCGTACAGCAACCCCAAAAAAGCGGCGATATGAAAAATATATCCCCACATCAATGACAGTCGGTCAACGCGCAAATATTCCAGCGTCAACCCCAGATAGTTCATGGTCACGCTGGTGCCGTTTTCCAGTCCCAGAATATAGGCAAAACCAAGCACGGGCAGGACAAGCATAAAGGCCGGGCGCAAGAATTTGGGGATAACCGGCAACAATAATCCGCCAACAATCAGGATCAAGCCGGGGCTGAACAGGGCTAAATCACTCATCACCGAAGTCCTTGCTGTAATAATTTTCGTCGCGCATTAAAATTTTGCGCAAATATTTTCCCGCCAACACAATTCCGGTAAACGCGATAAAGCCGAAAAAGCCATAAAACCCGGCCCAGCCTTCGATTTCATATTTGCTGTAACGGACATACAAAAAATCACTTAGCACCAACAGAACACAAATCAAAACAACGCCCCAAATCAGTTTCTTCACGTTCCCGGGCCGGTCCAGCCAGTACGATTTTTCCTTGTTTTCGGATGGTGCATCTTTGCTCACAGGCTTACCTCGCGATGATCGGCAATAAATATGAATAGATAACGTCGGCATAGAAAAACAAAGCAACTGTGCCAAGGGCCGTGAAACTGAGGCTCGCCACACACAATAGCGGTGCTTCTTCAAATTTGGAAATTTTCCATACTGTTGGCAATACCGGGTTTGATGGATCAACGGCCTCCGGTTTCTTGAACAAATCGCCTTGGTGATGGTTTTCCATACCGCCAACACCCGGTTTATAGAAAAATCCACGGACCACAACCGGCATCAGATAGGCGATGTTCAACAGCGATGAAATCATCAATACGGCAATATAAACCCATTGATCGGTTTCGGCGGCGCCCATGCCAATTAACCATTTACTCCACATACCACCAAATGGCGGAAGTCCGATCAGACTGAGACTAGCCAGAAAAAACGCAAAAAAAGTAATCGGCATTTTTCGTCCCAACCCGTTTAACTCGCTGACTTTTGTTTTGTGGCTGGCAACCATGATCGCGCCTGCACAGAAAAACAGCGTAATTTTGGCAAACGCATGCATGACAATATGTTCGCCGCCGCCAACAATGGCCGTGCCACTTGCCAGCATGGCGGCAAGAACAATATATGAAAGCTGGCTAACCGTGGAATAAGCCAGTCTTGCTTTCAGGTTATCCTGTCGCAGAGCCACGATTGAGGCCAGTAAAATCGTTACCGCCGCCATGATCGCCAGCCAGTTTGATGCCGCCGTTTGCTGTAACAGATCAATGCCAAATATATAAACCGCCACTTTCAAAACGCTGAACACACCGGCTTTGACCACGGCAACGGCGTGGAGCAGGGCGCTGACAGGGGTCGGCGCAACCATGGCAGCGGGAAGCCAGCGGTGAAACGGCATCAACGCCGCCTTGCCAATGCCGTACACATACAGCACCAGCAACACGGATATCACCACACCGGATGCCGAACCATTCAAGATACCACCGTCTGTAAATTCAAGAGTTCCCGTCAATACCCAGGTCCAGATAATCGCCACCAATTGAAAACCGATTGATGTGCCAAGCAATATGCCTAAATAAATGCGCGCGCCGCGTTTGGCTTTGGATGATCCTGCATGGGCCACCAATGGATAGGTTGAAATCGTCAGAACTTCGTAAAAAACAAACAAGGTCAGCATATTGGCGGACAATGCAATACCCATGGCGCTGGCGATGGCGATGGCAAAACAGACATAGAACCGGGTTTGATGTATCTCTTTGTGGGCGCGCATGTAACCAATGGCGTAAAAAGACGTCACAATCCACAAACCGCTTGCGATCAGCGCAAAAATCATCCCCAACGGTTCCGGCGAAAAACTGATTTCAAGGCCCGGCAACATTTCACCCATAACCCAGACGGGGCGGGGATTATCCGTCGGCAATCCGGCAACCTGAACAACCACGGCAAATAACAAAATCGCCGTAATGATGGTCACCGCTTCACGCAGATTTCCGTTACGCCCCGTAAGTGCGATTAAAACCGCACCTGTGAGCGGGATCAACAGGGTCAAAGCCATCAAAGTGTTCGCCGTCATGGCATCATTCCTTTGAGGCTGCTGGCGGCGATAAGGGCGATATCCATCGTCCGGGTCGCATCAATACCAAAATAAACGGTAGCCAGACTTAAAACCCACATCGGGATCAGCATCGATAAAGGCGGGTCCTGTTTTGCAATACCGCCTTTCAATTGAGATGTGGCCGCCGGTTCACGGAAATACGCCAATTCAACGACACGCCAGACATAAATGACCGCCAGCAAAGAACTTAAAACGATTAACATGGCAATCGGCCAGTATCCCTGTTCGAAGGCCGCCATCATCAAATACCATTTTGAAACAAAGCCGACCGTCAAAGGCACACCAATCATGCTTAGTCCGGCGACAACAAAAGCGGCCATGGTCCAGGGCATGGTTTTCCCCAGACCTTCGATCTGTTCCAGTTTGGTCGATCCAAAACGAAAATATACGGCACCGGCAACCATGAACAGCGCCCCTTTCATCAAGCCATGATTAAACAGATGCACAATCCCGGCTGAAAGCCCGGTGATGCTGTCGAAACTTAACCCCAACAGGATATAACCAATTTGCGCCAGTGACGAAAATGCCAGCATACGTTTTAAATCAACCTGAAATATGGCAATCAGGGATGCGCTGAACATGGCAATGATGGCCAACCCCATGATCAGGTAACGGATGGGCAGAATATCCAGAATTTCGACCTTGCCGAAAATCGTGAACACCATCCTGACCAGAACATATATCGCAATCTTGGTTGCTGTTGATGCCAGAAACACACTGACGACTGACGGTGCATAGGTATAGGCGTTGGGCAACCATGCATGAAGCGGGAACATGGCCAGTTTGATACCAAGCCCGACCAGAATAAAAGCCAACGCCACCTGAATGGTCCGGTTATCGGCAACCGCCGGGATCAGGGTGGCCAGATCAGACATGTTCAGGGTGCCCGTAATCATGTACATCAATCCGACACCGATGATGTAAAACGTCGCCCCCGTCGTACCCATGATCAAATAATGAAACGATGCCGTAAGCGCACGTCTGTTCTTGCCCATACTGACCAGCACATAAGTGGAAAGCGATGAGATTTCCAAAAATACAAACAGGTTAAAGGCGTCGCCCGTAACCGCGATCCCCAACAACCCGGCCAGACACAGCAACAACATGGTGTAAAAAAGATATATACGTGGACGTTCGATTTCTTTTTCAACACTTTTCAGTGCATAGGGCATGATAACGGCGGCAATGGCACTGACCAGAACCAGTAATATTGCACCAATCAGATCGACTTTGTATTCAATGCCCCACGGGACTTGCCAGTTCCCCAGCAAATAGGATACCGGGCCTTGATCAATCACAATCCCCAAAATCATGATTGCAATGGCAAAGGTTATCCAGCTGACAACCAGTGCAATCAGCCATGCAAGCCGTGCGTTTCGGAACAGCACACAAAACGGTGCGCTGATCAAGGGAACGATAACCTGCAGGATAATTAATTGCGACGTCATTACCAGGACCCTTCGTTCCGGGCAATTTCATCATCTTCAACGGTGCCAAAACTTTTTTGAATGCGGACAATTAATGCCAGCCCCAGAGCCGTTGTCGCCACCCCGACCACAATCGCCGTCAGAATCAAAACGTGGGGAACGGGATTGTTATACTTTACAAAACCTTCGGCCATAATCGGTGCGGTGCCGCCCGTGGTTTCCCCCAACAGGATGTACAAAACAAAAACCGAGACCTGAAAAATGCCCAAGCCGACGATTTTCTTGATCAGATTACTTTGCGCAATCACCACATAAAAGCCGGTCATCATCAGAAAAACAACAATCCAGTACGGTAACAATCCAAGTATATTCATTGTTCCGTATCCTGTCCGGCGAATGTGAGGAAAATCGTAATCATGGCCGCAAATACCGTAACGCCGACACCAAATTCAACCCATAAAATACCACGTTCCTGACCCGTTACGGGATCACTTGCCAAAACAAAATAATCAAGAAAATTCCCCCCCAGATACATACCGAGCAGACCGGTTCCGGAATAAATCAAAACACCCAGACACAACAGAAAGCGGGTCAACCATGGCGGCATCACTTTGCGGGTGGTCTGAGCACCGAACATCAGGGCATAAAGAATAAAAGCAGCGGCAAAAATAACACCGGCCTGAAACCCGCCGCCGGGACCGAAATCGCCATGCCATTGTACATACAATGCAAATATCAGCACAAACGGGATCAGAAATTTTGATCCAACCCTGAGAACTGTTTTTTCCCGCATCTAGACGCTATCCTTTTTCTGATCCGGTTTGTCGCCATCCTGTTTATTTGAGCGCTTTCCCGGCACGCGGCCAATAATCGTCAACACCCCTACAGCGGCTGTAAAAACAACAAACGTTTCCCCCAAAGTATCGTAACCACGATAACTGGCTAAAACAGATGTCACCACATTGGGTATCCCGGTCTCGATAGGGGCGTTTTCAAGATAATAACGGGCTATATGGGAATTGGCCGGAGCCATGGAGTCTGAAAAAAGTGGCATATCGAGCGTTCCGTAAATCAACGCAGCCCCGGTTACCAGCACCAGCAATAAAGCCGGATAGGAAATAATATGACCGCTTTCTTTTTCTTCATGCTTGCTGAATGTTAAAACTCCCAGCAATAAAACCGTGGAAATACCGGCCCCGACGGCGGCTTCGGTAAAGGCCACATCAACGGCATCAAGAAAAACGTAGAGCACAGCCCCAAGAAAGGAAAACACACCCGACAGCATGACGACACTGAATAAATTGCGCAAATAGGTCAAAGCCAGCGCCGTCGCCGCCATAAAAACCAACAACACAATGATGATTAAATATTCTGTCATAACAAATACTTAGCTAGCCTTGTCCTTGTTTTCAGGTGTGTCTTTCTTGTTTTCATACGGCTTGATTCCGCCATTCAGACAGGCCCGGGACAGAGCATGGGTGGCTATCGGGCTGGTGAAAAAAACAAAACCGACGATCATCAGCAACTTAACGGATATCAAATTCATTCCTGCCAATAAAACAAATCCCGCCATGATCAGCAATAAACCCAGAGTATCAATGATCCCGGCACCATGCATGCGCGAGAAAACATCGGGCAGGCGAACAATACCCAGAGCACCGATCAAACAGAACAAAGCCCCGGATAAAATCAACGCACCACTCAAGAGAGACAACAAGGTTTCAACCGGCATTTAAATATCCCCCGCCGGGTCATCGGGGTTATGGTCGCCCAATCTGGCATAACGGATGTATTTGCTGACGGCGATGGTGCCAATGAAGCTGATCAGGGCATATACCAGTGCCAGATCAAGGAAATCCGGTCGATCAGACAGAAAACCGTAAAATGTAATCAAGATGACAGTCAAGGTGCCAAAGGAGTTCACCGCAAGAATGCGGTCGTAAACGGTCGGTCCACGAAAGGCCCGGATCAGAACCAGCAACATGGCCAGAACGATGGCCCACGATCCAATGACAACAATCATGACGCGGCACCTTTGTCAGCGGTTTTTTGATCATCAACGGCGTTGTAGTCATCAAACCGGACCCGTCCCCGTTTTTCAAGGGCACTAACCCGGCGGTCCATATCCCCCGATTTGACACCATCGGCAGCTTCATTGGTCAAGGCATGAACTTCAAAATGGTCATCATCGACACCTACGGTAACGGTTCCCGGCGTCAATGTTATGGAATTGGCATATATGGTTTGCCCGACATCGGATTTCTGGGTCGCAATGGTTGAAAAAATATGCGGCTGAATGGGCATACCCGGTTTCAGAATAATGCGCGCCACATCAATGTTGGCTTTGACAATTTCCCACAATAACCATGGATAGTACGTCAAAACCCGGGGCATGATCACTTCGGACGGGTGCCTGATGCCGTCGGCTTTATCCATTTTCCAGCAAAGGAACAACACCAGCAAAACGGACAAGGCTCCCAGGGACAAGATCAAAGTCAGCGTGTAGCCGGATAAAAACCACCAGACAACGGATAACAACAATCCCAATATCAAAAGATGGACCACGCGATACCTTCCCGTTTTTTATTTTTATCGACCAAAAATTTCATGGGCGATTTATTTTTTAATTCGTATTAATATTCTTATAATTTCGTTACAGAGCTTGATAGCCAAATTCAGCAGATAAATCCAACAATAGTTACCCGTAACGCCGGATGCTAACTTTTTTTACGGTTTGCCTCAAAAAAATCAAATTCAGAATCCATCTTTTATAATCAACCACAAAACCAACATATCGGAACCCGGTTCAATGACAAGCTCCAAGACATTCAAAACTATTTTTCTTTTTCCCGCATTAACTCTTGCCCTTTTCCTAGCGAGCCTGACGGCGTCTGCCAATCAAGACTATGTTTTTAAAACGCAAAAACTTGAAATCATTGACCGCAACGGCAAAACACACATTTTCAAAACCGAAATTGCCGATACAAAACGTTTACGGGCAAGGGGCCTGCAGTTTCGTAAATCATTACCACTTTCATCGGCCATGCTGTTTGATTTCAAAACCGCAAAACCCGTTCAATTCTGGATGAAAAACACACCGATTCCCCTGGATATGCTGTTTGTCAATGACCGGCGCATCATTAGCCGTATCGTTAAAAACACGACGCCGTTTTCACTGGACATCATCCCGTCTAACGGCCCCGTACGCTGGGTGATCGAAGTTCGCGCCGGAACAGTGGATAGATTAAATCTCGGTATCGGTGATAAAATCCGGTATTGATCACGCATTATGGAAAAATTTATGAATAAGAAAAGTGACCCCCTTATCCCAAAAATCCGCCAATCCATCATTGGCGACAGCCAATTGCTGGACGGGCCTTATGGTGCGAAACAACTGGTTTATGCCGATTACACGGCGTCCGGACGATGTCTTGGTTTTATCGAGGATTTTATCCGTGATGAAGTGATGCCGTTTTACGCCAATACCCATACCGAATCATCCGGTACGGGCCGGCAAATTTCCAAATTCAGGGAAGACGCCCGCAAGATCATTCTGGACGCGGTCCGTGGCAATGACGACGATGTGGTCATTTTTACCGGTTCCGGCGCCACCGCGGCCATCAATACGCTTGTGGATATCCTGAATATCCGTATTCCCGCCAATCTGGATGCCCGTTACAAATTATCCGGCCATATCCCGGCTGATCAGCGTCCGATTATATTTGTCGGCCCCTATGAACATCATTCCAATGAATTGCCGTGGCGGGAAACCATTGCCGATGTGATCGAAATTCCAGAAGACGAAGAAGGCCAAATTGATCTTTCAGAACTTAAAAAGCAGCTTCAGCTTTATGCTTCAAGACCTTTGAAAATAGGGAGTTTTTCCGCTGCATCCAACGTCACCGGAATTTATTCCGACAGCCGGGCCATCACCGCCATACTGCATGAACACGGCGCCTTGTCATTCTGGGATTTTGCCGCTGCCGCACCGTACGTTGCCATAGAAATGAATGTCCCGAATGAAAAAGATACCTCGGAAAATTTAAACAAGGACGCGGTTTTTATATCGCCGCATAAATTTATCGGCGGTCCCGGCACGCCCGGGGTATTGGTTGTTAAAAAAGCGCTATTGACCAACAAAATTCCTTCCCGCCCGGGGGGCGGCACAGTCGCCTATGTCAGCCCGACGGAGCACCGGTATCTGGATGACAGCACCCACCGCGAAGAAGGCGGGACGCCGGCGATTATCGAATCTGTTCGGGCCGGTCTGGTTTTTCAGCTAAAAAATGCCGTCGGTGAAGACACCATCCACCGGCTTGAAACCCGATTCATTGAAAAAGCCATCGCCCGTTGGTGCAAAAATCCAAACATTTTTATTCTCGGCAGCCACGATGCCAAAAGGTTATCCATTGTTTCCTTTGTCATCCGTTACAAGGATATGTTTCTGCACCACGAATTTGTCGTTTCATTGTTGAACGATCTGTTTGGCATTCAGGCCAGAGGCGGCTGTTCCTGTGCCGGTCCCTATGGTCACAGGTTGCTGAAAATTGACCAAAATGCATCCGAACGTTTCGTCGAAGTCATTGAACAGGGCTGTGAAATTCTGAAGCCCGGCTGGGTGCGGGTTAATTTCAATTACTTTATCACCGATGACGTTTTTGAATATATTTTAAAAGCCGTTGACTGGATCGCAGACAATGGCTGGCACTTTCTTGAAGATTACCGTTTCAACAGCACCACGGGCCGCTGGTCCCATAAACGGTTTAAAACATCGACAACCTTGTCAGGACTTGATGATATTCGCTATGATCATGACGGTATCCATTTTGCCACTAAAAAAAGTGTATCGGAACCGCCATCATTGACAGATCAATTGTTTGAAGCCGACGAGCGGCTTAAAACAAAGCTTGAAAACCACAACGATGATGATGACGTCCTTAAGCGTGAAAGCGGTCTTGATCAGGAACAGGAACAATTGCGTTGGTTCCCACTACCTTGATAAGGTTCGGTTATGTCCGGAAAATCTCCCAACGTGTCACGGATGACACACCAGATTTCTGAAAGTGAGCGCTGGCAAAAAACCGGTCATAAATCCGGTGTGCTCTGGTTTACGGGTCTGCCCGGGTCCGGAAAGACAACATTGATTACAAAACTTAAACCGCTGCTTATGGAACACGGTTACGCGGCCTGTGAACTGGATAACAAGGCGTTCCGGGACGGATTAAGTTCAAATCTGGGATTTTCCAGACAGGACCGCCGTGAAAATATCCGCCGCGCAGGCGAGGTTGCCGCACTTATGGCCCGATCCGGGCAAATTGTGCTGTCGGGATTTATTTCCCCCTATGTCGAAGACCGTATCATTGCCAGAAAGGCCACGGGCGGGAATTTTCACGAAATCTATTTAAATCCGGATGCGGAAATTTGTGAAAAACGTGACCCGGGCGGTTACTATAAACAGGCCCGCAACGGAGAGATTGAAAATTTTACCGGCGTCAACGCCCCGTACGAAGAACCGCTAACGCCTGAATTGACCATCGATACCGGTGTTCTGACCGTGGGTGAAACGCTTGAAATTCTTTATGAATATGTTGCCCGGGTTTTTTAGAAAGCGGTTTTTTTTCATTTCTTGATCGCCATGGCCACACCGTCGGCTATGGGAACAACACAGATATCAACGCGGTCATCGGTTTTCATTTTTTTCATCAATGCCCGCAATGCCTTGGTTGAATTCCTTTGATCTGCGCTATCTATGACCGCGCCGCTCCAGAACATATTGTCAACCATGATCAAACCGCCGGGGCGGAGCAGTGTCAGGGCATGTTCATAGTAGCCGTCGTATTCTTTTTTGTCGGCATCGATAAAGACCATATCGAAATGATCCGAAACCCCGGATGATATCATGGCGGACAGGGTTTCAAGGGCAAAGCCCTTTTTAAGTTCGATCTGATGTTCAACTCCGGCACGCTGCCAGAACGGCATCCCCACGGACGGGAACGTATCATCCACATCAAGGGTGACGATACGTCCGCCTGTGGGTAGCGCAAGCGCCATGGCGAGCGTTCCATAGCCGGTAAACGTGCCGATTTCCAGAACGTTTCCGGCCCCGGTCAAACGGGTCATGAAACCAAGAAAACGCCCTTGTTCGGGCGGTGTTTGCCACTGTTTTTCTGGCAATTCATTTGTTTTTTGCCTAAGTTCCGTCAACAATGGGTGCTCATTGACGCCTTCGTCAATCATGTACGTGTATAAGGCAGGTGGTAAAAAATCTTCGTCGTTTAACATTCGCAATCCAGGCCTTTCATAAATGGCGACCCCGGCAGGACTCGAACCTGCAACATCCTGCTTAGAAGGCAGGTGCTCTATCCAGTTGAGCTACGGGGCCAGATAAGCCACAGGGGCAAAGGGTTTCATTCAGATACGGCGCGTATAGGAAAAATTTTCAGCGTAATTTTTCGGGACAATCCGGCGTTTTTTAAAATCCTGTACCTGATAGGGCAATTTGTTTTCTTTGGCAAAAGAAATCGCCGCTTCTTTGGTATCAAATTTCAAACGCACCTGCCGGGTGGGATCACCGGAACCGGACCAGCCCATCAACGGGTCCGGGGTTAATCCCTGTTCCGGTTCAAACTCAACAATCCACCGTTTTGAATTGGCCGTTCCTGACTGCATGGCATTCTTGGCCGGTTTGTATATGCGTGCTTCGCTCATCATTTTCTCAATTCATTTGATTGGGACGTCATTTGATTGGGACGCTTTTAGCTGAAAATACATTACTGCAATAATCTGATTTAACATGAATTTCCAGTCCGATTTTTCGTTCAGGGTTCATTCATACTGGTTTTGTTATGTCATTTGCATAGAATAATTAGCACGTCTGACATCAATGAGCATTTTAAAAATCCAAACAGAATTCCTGAACGTTCGCGTCTGGGATTTACCGACACGGGCATTTCACTGGTCGCTGGTGCTGTCTGTGACGGCGGCACTCCTGACAGGGTTCATTTCCCCGGAATGGTGGATGCCGGTCCATGTCTGGGCCGGGTATCTTATCGTCATGCTGATCGTTTTCAGGTTAATCTGGGGATTTTTCGGATCGGAATACAGCCGCATTTCCTCATTTGTCTATTCTGTCCGGGATACGCTCAAGCATCTCAGGGGCCTGCTTATATTAAGACCCGGCCATTACATGGGGCACAATCCGCTGGGTGCGTTGATGATCTTTGTCCTTTTTACCACCCTTGTTGTGATCTCGGCCACGGGACTTGTGGTATTGGGTGGTGAAGAAAACCTTGGTCCGCTGGCTGGCATCATTCATTACGATTTCGGGTTTTTGACCAAAACCTGGCATCTTTATTTTTCTCTGTTTCTGATGGCGTTGGTCGTTTTCCACGTCGCCGGCGTGATTTTCGAAAGCTGGGCCGGGCAGGAAAATCTTGTCAAACCCATGATCAACGGCAACAAACAGATCGCCATCAACAGCCCCCTGCCGGAACCAAGAAAATCCAGACCCGTTCAAGCGGCCGCTGTTTTTGCCCTGATTATTTTACCCGTCGCCGGAACTTTGGCCTTTCTTCATAAACTCCCACCGACAGGCATCATCAATATGGTCGAGAACAAAACCTACCTTAGTGAATGCGGGGATTGTCATGAACCTTACCATCCGAGTTTATTGCCCACGGCATCATGGCAAGCGATCATGTCCGGTCTTGAAAACCATTTTGGCGAGGATGCCAGTCTGGATAAAGGCACAAACACCGACATCAGCCGGTTTTTAAACAAATACGCATCCGAAGCATGGGAAACAGAAGCCGCGGCACGGTTGCGTCACACCTCGGTCACAAATCCTTTGCGGATTACCCGATCGCCGTATTGGCTGAAAAAACACGGTGAAATCGCCGATGAAATTTTCAAATCCAAATACATCCAGAGCCGAAGCAATTGTCAGGCCTGTCATATGGATGCGGCACAGGGTGATTTTCATGACGCAAACATTCGCATCAACAAAGGACCATCAAAATGATTATTAAGCGATTTATAATTCTTCCCGCCTTTATTTTCCTGCTTGTATCCATAGCGGGCGGGGCAAATGCGGCATCCCCCAGGCAAGCCATCCTTGATGAATTTTCCGCACAGGCCCGGCAAGCGGATCAGAATTTTAAAAACTTTTCCGCAAAGCGTGGGCAGGAACTTTTTTTATCGAAACATTCCGGCGGTAAAAAAGCCACACCCGGTTGCACAACGTGTCATACAAAATCACCTTTGAACGTTGGCAAGACCCGGGCCGGAAAAGCCATTGACCCGATGGCCGTATCCCGAACACCCACCCGTTATACAGATGCAAAAAAAGTCGCCAAGTGGTTCCGGCGGAATTGCAAAAGTGTGCTGGGGCGGGAATGCACGGCCAAGGAAAAAGGCGACTACATCACCTTCATGATCAGTCAGTAATGAAATAAAAACATGGAAAACCGATGAAAACTTTTATATTTTTAGCCTTCCTTATCTTTGCATCATCACCCGTTTTTGCCGAAGGCGGACTGGGAGCGGCCACCGACCCGCAGACAATAGAAGAATGCGGTGCCTGTCATATGGTTTATCCGCCGAAACTGTTGGGCGCAAAATCATGGCAAACATTACTCACAAACCTTGATAATCATTTTGGTGAAGACGCCAGCCTTGATGCGGCAACGCAAAAACACATTTCAAACTATCTGATGATCAATGCCGGTCGTCACCGGGAAACGCCTGACCGCATCACCCAGCTGAGCTGGTTCAAACGTGAACACATCAATCGCCGCAATTGGAAATCACTACTGGACAGGAAAAAACTCAGCAATGGATCAAACTGCATCGCTTGCCACAAAGGGGCCGAGAAAGGATACTTTGAAGATTAAATATGTTCTGGACAAAGTGGTCGGGGAGACAAGATTCGAACTTGCGACCCTCTGTTCCCAAAACAGATGCGCTACCAGGCTGCGCCACTCCCCGAACCCGTGCTTCATACAGCGCGAAACTGGAAATGGCAAACAGATGATGAAAGTTTTTTATTAGCCGGGGTTTTTGTCGCGGATCATTTTGACAAAATGGGATAAAAATCCGGCTTCAAGATGGGTCCCGGACATGGATTCCATGATGGACAACGTTTTTTCCGTTGAAAAAGCCGGTTTATAGGACCGCCGGTCCGTCAATCCGGAATAAACATCGGCAATGGCACCAATGGCCGACAAATCATCGATTTCAGAACCTTTAAGGCCACGGGGATAGCCCGTACCATCCATTTTTTCATGATGCCGTCCGGCCACATTGATGATTTCAATGGGTAAATCCATGGATTCGCGAAGGATTTCTTCGGACCGCATGGCATGGGCCTGCATGGCGTCCCATTTATCGCCTTCAAGTTTGCCGGGGAAATTCAGCACATCCACATCGGTGTCACGTTTGCCGATATCATGGTAAAGACCCGCTTGCGCCAGTGTTTCCAGATCGGATTTTGACAATCCCAGCATGACACCGAACAAGGTCATAAACGATGACACTTTCAGGGCATGGACAAAGGTATAATTGTCATGGGCTTTCAGAGCGTCTAGGATATCCCAGACTTCGCCGTTTTTGGTGGCTTCGGCAATGACGCTGCCGCTTTCTTTCATCACTTCCTTGGTGATCGGTTCGCTATCCCCGCCCGGGGCAAAGTGTTTGCCAAACATGTTTTTGGTAACGCGCAACAGTTTTTGCTGATTGGTATTGAGTTTTTTCCAGCCTTTTTCGGCTTCTTCGGAACGGATTTGGGAAATGATTTCAACAAAAGTACCGACGGAAAACGGTGCGGAAATGACATGATTGATAATGCTTTTGTCTTCGGGTGCGAGTTTTTCAAATTCGCCATGCTCCTGAACAAGAATAATAATGGTATCCTTGTTTTTTTCCGAATTGCGGATTGATGAGGTGACGCTGATCAGGGCGCCGTCGAGAATATCGCTGGATAAAACAACAATATTGAAAACCTTGTTATCAATGGCATCGGTAATGTCCCAGCCATCCTGGGCCGACAGGACTTTGTATTCATCGGGGCCTAAGCATTTTTCAATCAGTTCCCGGTATTCGGGGTTCATGACAGCAACAAGCACGGATGTTTTGGCTATTCCAGAGTTTCCAGACAAAATCTTCCCCTGATAACGAAGAATGTACAATTCAAAAAGGTCACGAAACAAAACGAAATTCAAACTTTCCACAAATCAAAAAACGAAACAAGAAAATTAATAAATAAATAGCATTTTTGCCAAACGGCATAAATTGTTGTAGATTATGAATATGACGAAAACGTTTGCTGTTAAAATCCTGCTGTCAGGCATTTTGATTTTGATGTTTGGCACTTCGGCCCATGCTGTGAAACAACGGGTCAGGGGCGAATACGCGTCCAGCAAAAGCCCCTATTGGAATGTGGGGGCCTACAGCAAGGCGCTAAGCATAGCATGCCAAAACGGCGATTTTCTGCAACGGAAAAATATCCGCTGGTCGATCGGCTATTACGGTAATAAAGGCAAAGGCATTACCGGCATTGCTAGCCTTGGTTTTAATCTGATTGATAAAAAAAATCTGGCCCGGCCCGGATACAGTTATCATTTTTTCAATCAGGGTTATTCCAATTGCAAGGTATATCAGGCGCAAATTCCACGTAATCAGCGCCGTCGTTAATGGTTTTAAAATTCACGGCGTTTGCGTGTGCCGCCCAATCCCATGCTGTGGCGGTCAATGGCTGCGGACTTGATCATCAGATAGACATTTTTTCCTGTTTCAAGAGACAGGTTATACAGTGATTTCCGGGTAATTCTGACAATAACCGGCACACCGATGTCCACCTTGACTTCGCATTGTGGTGTCTCGTCATGGCTGCGAATATCGGTAATCTGGCCTTTAAACACATTCAACACACTGGTTTGATTGGGTTTTTCCAGGCTTATGGTCACATCGCGAGCCCGAATCCTGACCCGAAGTTCAGAGCCGGGCAGGGCTTCCAGTTTGGAAACAACCAACCGTCCCCCGGCAAAAGCCAGCTCAGTCAAACCGTATTTTAAATCATGACCGACCACTTTCACCGGGAAAACGGCCCCGGCTTCATGACGGCCGGTATAAGGCCACAGATCCAGGTTGTTCATGATCTCTTCGACCGAGCCTTGGGCAATGGTTTTGCCCTGATCAAGCAGTATGATGGTGTCTGCGAGCCGGATCACCTCTTCCATGGAATGGGACACATAAACAATCGCCAGCGACAATTCATCCCTCAGGCGTTCAATGAATTTGAGGATTTCCGTTTTCAGGCCATCATCCAGTGATGCCAACGGTTCATCCATCAACAACAGGTCCGGTTTTTTCAAAATAGCCCGACCAATGGCAACCCGTTGTTTTTCACCGCCCGATAACGACTTTGGCCGCCGGTTTAAAATATTTCCCAGTTGCAATAGATCAACAATGTTGTGAAAATCCGTTTCATTACCGGTTTTTTTATGAAACCGCGCCCCATATTTCAGGTTTTCCACAACCGTCATATGCGGAAATAACAAGCCTTCCTGAAAAACATAGCCGATATGACGGCGTTCCGGCGGGATATTGATGTTTTCCCCGGCATTGAAAACCTCTTGCCCATCTATGCGAACAACCCCGTGATCCGGTTGGTCCAGTCCGGCCAGCATATTGATAATGGTGGTTTTTCCCGAACCGGAACGGCCAAACAATGCGGTTATTCCGCCACCGGCCTGAAAGTTGGCATCAATGGAAAAACCGGCCAGCTGTTTTTGGCAGGAGACATCTATAGCAAACGGTTGTGGCTGTTTGTTCATTCGAGATATCCAGCCAGTTTGCGGGATAAAAATTCAGACGCCAACATCGCCGCCAATGATAAAACCACCGATATGATGACCAGCCTGAGGGCAATAAATTCGCCATCAAAGGACTGGATTGATGAATACAAAGCCAACGGCAGGGTCTGGGTAACGCCCGGAATATTTGAGACAAAAGTAATCGTCGCCCCAAATTCACCAAGACTGCGGGCAAAAGCCAAAACGGCACCGGATAACAGCCCCGGTAAAATCAGCGGCAGGGTAATGGTAAAAAAAATAGACACCGGTTTTGCGCCCAATGTGCGGGCGGCCTGTTCCAGTTTGATGTCCACATTGTCAAACGACAGCCGGATGGCACGGACCATCAAAGGAAAAGCGACAACCGCCGATGCCACGGCGGCACCTTTCCATGTGAACGCGATGGTGATGCCAAAAACATCATAAAGCCAGCCACCAACCGGGCCGTTTTTACCAAACAGAACCAGCAAAACATAGCCGATGACGACCGGCGGTAACACCAATGGCAGGTGGGTGATACCGTCCAGTAAAAATTTTCCGGGAAAGCGGAGGCGGGACAAAACCCATGCCACAAGCACGGCAAACGGCAAACTGAAAACCGTAGCCGCCACACCGACTTTCAGACTTAATAATAAAGCTTCGATTTCAAAGGGTGATAATTCTGTCATCGTCAAATTGTTACCGCGAATCGGACAGGGGCTGAAAACCAAAATCTGCAAAGACCTTAGCGGCTTTGACTGAAATTAAATAGCGGTAAAATTTTTCAACACGGTGATTATCCCGATTTTTGATGATAGACAGAGGATAAACGATTTTATCCATAACCGGTGCGCTAAAACGATAAATAATTTTAACGCCGGGACGGCCCACGGTGTCACTTTTATAAACAATACCGGCGCCAACTTCACCGCGTTCGATTAACAATAACGCCGTGCGGGCGCTGGATGTAGCGGCAATTTTTGGTTTTAGCTTTTCCCACAATCCTTTGTTTTCAATGACTTTTTTGGCGTATTTTCCAACCGGAACATGATCGGGATTACCCATAGCCAGACGACTGTTGCCGAGTGAGTTATATAAACCGGATACGTTTTCCAGCTTCATTTTGCTGTCTGTCGGCACCGCGATAACCAACCGATTGGACAATAGATTTTTAAGGCTTTTTATTTTCAGCAGATTTTTCCGTAACAAATAATCCGTCCATACGGGATGGGCGGAAAAAAAAATATCCGCAGGTGCGCCGGCTGCAATTTGCTTGGCAAGGGTTGAACTGGATGCATAAACTGCGCGGATCGCAACCGGTTTCTGTTGTCCCGCAGCAGCATTGTAATTTGTGATAATGGTGTTTAACGCCGGAGCCAGACTGGATGCGGCAAACACCGTAACGCCGTCTGATTTCGCCGGATTTTGAAAAGCCGAGACAGCAAAAATGATTAAAAATGCACCGAAAAACCGAAATAACGCGTCCGAGCCCCGGTATTTGTCAGCCTTTTGTTTTATAAAGTTCATCCGGAGAAACTTTCACATCGGCAATGATTTTAACTTTGCCGTCACGCACGGCCCTGAAAAAACAGCTTTTTCTGCCGGTATGGCAGGCAACCCCGGTTTGATCGACTTTCAACAAAACCGTATCACCATCACAGTCCCACAAAAAATCATGCAGTATCTGAATTTGGCCGGATTGTTCGCCTTTGCGCCATAATGCATTGCGGGATCTGGAAAAATAACAGACCTGACCGGTTGTCAGGGTTTCCCGGATGGCATCGGCGTTCATCCACGCCATCATTAAAACATCACCTGTTTCCGTTTGCTGGGCAATGGCGGCAACCAGACCTTTATCGTTGAAGCTCAATTGCGATAAGATTTCATCAATGGTTTCATCGTCAGGATTGATTACCATGCTGTTGTCTGTCATTGATGCCCCGAAATTTGAATATAGAGAGAATGTTTGTATGTTCGCGGACAAGATACTGTATTGTTGTCAGTGATAACATCATTTTATGACGAGATTCTTATCCACGACCCTGAACAAGCGGCATGACTTTGAAAAACACCGACGTTTTACTGGATGCTAAAAATATCGGCCACCGGTTTTTTGATAAACATATTCTGTCCGATGTCGGCATTTCTGTTTGCCAACAACAAATTGTAACACTGATCGGCCCCAACGGTGCCGGAAAATCGACCATTGTCCGCATCATGCTGGGATTGTTGCAACCTGAAAACGGGTCCGTATGGCGCAAACCGGGGTTGCGTATCGGTTACATGCCGCAAAAAATGGAGATCAATCCGGCCTTGCCCATTGATGTTAACGGTTTTTTGTATCTGGGTGTCGATCAGGGAAGGAATCGCATTTTTGGAAAACGCCAACGTGTTCTGGATGAAGTCGGAGCCGGGCGCCTTGGCAAACATCAAATGTCATCGCTGTCCGGCGGTGAAATGCAAAGAGTGTTACTGGCCCGGGCTTTGTTGCGCGATCCCGACATTCTGGTGCTGGATGAACCGGCGGGCGGCGTCGATGTCACCGGCCAAGCCGATTTTTATGCCCTGATAACCGCCATTCGTGACCGCCGCAAGGTTGGTGTTTTGATGGTTTCCCATGATTTGCATCTGGTGATGGCATCAACGGACAAAGTGGTTTGTCTGAACGGCCATGTCTGTTGTGCCGGCAGTCCGGAACAGGTCAAAAGCGACCCGTCTTTCCAGGCGCTGTTTGGATCGGAAATTGCCAATAATATTACCATTTACCATCACCATCATGACCACAAACATGATCCCGGCCTGGAAAAGAATCAGGAATAATGGATGACTTTTTAATCAAAGCGATCATCGCAGGCGTAGGCGTTGCAATCGTCGCAGCCCCGACAGGCTGTTTTCTGGTGTGGCGGAGAATGGCTTATTTCGGTGACACCATGGCCCATTCCGCATTGTCCGGTATTGCCCTTGGATACATACTTGGATTGGCACCGATGATTGGCGTGTTTGCCGTATCGGTGATCATTGCCGTTTTTTTAAGCGCCCTGCAAAAACGCAAAACCGTTACCAGCGATACCTTGCTTGGCATTTTTTCCCACGGTGCACTGGCCATCGGTATCCTGGCCATAACTTTCATGGAAGGCCGCCGTTTTGATATAATGGCGACCCTGTTCGGTGACATTCTGGCCGTCAACAACACCGATATCACCATCCTTTATTCCGGTGGTGCTTTGATTCTGTTGTCATTAATTTATTTCTGGCGCCGGTTATTGTCGTTTACCGTCAACGAAGAACTGGCATTTGTCGAAGGTGTCCCCGTAACTTTTACAAACCTGTTGCTGTTGATCATGCTGGCAATGGTGGTGGCCATTGCCATGAAAATCGTTGGTGTATTGCTGGTAACATCGTTGATGATCATCCCGGCGGCCAGCATCAGACGGTTTTCCCGAACACCGGAACAAATGGCACTGTTTGCCACAATTGCCGGGATTGTTTCGGTTCTCAGCGGCATCAGCCTGTCATTTCAGATTGACACCCCGCCCGGACCGACTATTGCCGTCTCGGCACTTGTATTGTTTGTCATTGGACAGGCTTTGCCGAGCAAAAACTAGTTTTTCAACCGTTCAAGACCGGCTTTCAGGTCCGCTTTCAAATCATCCACGTCTTCAAGTCCAATGTGGACACGCAATGGCGTTCCTTTGAAGCCGGGCAGATAAACGGTGCGATGGGTTTTTCCTTCGCCGGGGATAATCAGGCTTTCAAATCCGCCCCAGCTGAAACCCATGGCAAACAATTCCATGCCGTCCAGCATCCGGGCCAGATCGTCATCGGAATACCCCGGTTTCAATACAAACGAGAACAGTCCCGATGATCCCGTAAAATCCCGTTTCCAGATATCATGACCGGGGCAAGTTGGAAGGGCAGGGTGCAACACCGTTTCAATTTCATCCTGTTCAAGCAACCAGTTTGCAATATCCAAAGCCGATGTATTGTGTCTTGCCAGCCGCACCGCCAGCGTCCGTAAACCCCGGCCGGCCAGATAACAATCATCCGGCGCGGCATGAACCCCCAACAAGGCCGACATTCTTTTGACTTTTAGAAACATTTCTTCATTACAGGTAATGGTTCCCATCATGGCGTCGGAATGACCGACGATATATTTCGTCGCTGCCTGCAGGCTGACATCGGCACCATGTTCGAGCGGGCGGTAATAATATCCGGCCGCCCACGTATTGTCGGCAACAACACGGGCACCGTGTTCGCGGGCGAGGCTTGAAATCAGATCCATGTCCTGAATTTCAAAGGTATGGGAACCGGGTGTTTCGCAAAAAACCAGCTTGGTATTGCTTTGAAACAGTTCAGCCATTTCTTTGCCGATGCATGGGTCATAATAGGTCGTTTCTATGCCCATTTTTTTCAGAACCGAGTTGCAAAACGCACGGGTCGGACCGTAAACGCTGTCGACCATCAACAAATGGTCTCCGTTTTCAAGCAATGCCAGCAACGTTGTCGTAATCGCATTCAGGCCCGAAGCTACGGCTATGGTTCGGTAGCCGCCTTCAAGTTCCGTGATAGCTTCTTCAAGGGCAAAAGTTGTCGGTGTCCCCCGGCGTCCATAACGGGTTCCGGTGAACGGCGTCTTGATACCTTCATTCAATGCGGCAACAGTTGGATAAATAATCGTCGATGCATGATAGACAGGCGGATTAACCACGCCAAAATTTGATTCCGGGTCGCGGCCGTTGATGACGACGGCGCTATCCTTGTGGATAAGTATTTTTTTTTGTTGTTGTTTATTTTTGTTTTTCATCATGTTTTCCGCCTTGATCCTGTTTTTATCTTCGCTTTTCAGGCAATCCCTCACAAAAAACGAATGCATTTAACTATTTGTTAAACAATGCATATTTTGAAATTAGTCGCAAATTAATTCAATCCCTTTAATTGATTGTATTATTTTGGTAAATAGCTTGATGTACGTTTTTTTTCAAATGTCAAGAAATCAAAATCAACCTTTGCACTTGAGCCTGTTATACAGCTGTGATACGGGTTTCTCTGAGATCAGGGATCGTAACCTATTTTTCCTGTACCTCAACATTACATTCAAGTATTTCACCAGGGAGCTATCCAAATGAAAAAAACATTAAGTGCACTGGCCGCCGTAACTGCGGTCGCGCTTTCAGCAACATCTTTCACATCAACCGCCCAGGCTGGCAAAGTTCTTGACGGCGTCAAAGCCAAAGGTTTCATCCAATGCGGTGTAAGCCAGGGACTTCCGGGTTTTTCAAACCCTGACACCAGCGGCAACTGGACCGGTATCGACGTTGACATGTGCCGTGGCACAGCCGCCGCCTTGTTCGGCGATGCCAGCAAAGTCAAATACACCCCGCTTTCATCCAAAGAACGCTTCACAGCGCTTCAGTCCGGTGAAATTGACATGCTTTCCCGTAACACAACATGGACCTTGGTTCGTGATACGGCTCTGGGTCTGAACTTCGCCGGTGTAAACTACTACGACGGTCAGGGTTTCATGGTTCGTAAAAGCCTCGGCGTCAAAAGCGCGCTTGAACTTGACGGCGCATCGGTTTGCACAAACCTGGGCACGACAACCGAATTGAACCTGTCGGATTATTTCCGTGCCAACGGCATGAAATTCAAAGGCGTGTTCTTTGAAAAAGCCGACGAAGTTGTGGCTGCTTATGACAGCGGACGTTGCGACGTTTACACAACCGACCAATCCGGTCTTGCAGCACAGCGCATCAAGTTGAAAAACCCGGATGAGCATATGATTTTACCTGAAATCATTTCCAAAGAGCCGCTGGGACCTGTTGTTGCCCACGGTGATGATCAATGGTTCGATCTCGTCAAATGGACTTATTACGCCATGCTCGAAGCCGAAGAAAACGGTGTTTCAAGTTCCAATGTTGATGACCTCAAAGCCAATTCAACCAGCCCGGTCGTCAAACGTCTGCTCGGTGTTGAAGGCGACACCGGCAAAAATCTGGGCGTCAGCAAAGACTGGGCATATAACATTGTCAAACAGGTTGGCAACTACGGCGAACTGTTTGAAAAACACTTGGGTCCGAAAACGACCTTGCAATTGCCCCGCGGACTTAACAATCTGTGGACTAAAGGCGGCATTCAATACGCCATGCCTGTACGCTAAACAGATCATTTGAATGCTTTTCACTGCATTCGGGTAATCTTGCAAGACGGAGTGCGGAGAATTTTTTCTCCGCACTCCGGACTTGTTGCGTCGAAAAAAAATAATGAATAAAAAATTATAAATAATAATTTTATTTAGGGAGGTTGACCCGTGGATACGTCTACATCGGGTTCGGAACAGGCGCCTTCGGAAAAAGTACCCTTGTGGTATGATCCACAGGTACGCGCCTTGTTCTTTCAAGCACTGGTCATCTTTGGTGTTTTGTATGGTGGGTATATTCTTGTCAGCAACACCATGGACAATCTGGAGCGACAGGGGATCGCTTCCGGTTTCGGTTTTTTAAACACCACGGCCGGTTTTGCCATCGGATACAGTCCGTTTATCGAATATTCCGAAGAAAACACCTATGCCCGTGCATTTCTTGTCAGCTTGCTTAATACTTTGCTGGTTTCGTTTGTCGGTATCATATTGGCCACAATACTGGGCTTTATTCTCGGTGTGGCTCGGCTTTCATCGAACTGGCTGATTTCCAAAATTGCCATGGTTTTTGTAGAAACATTGCGTAACATTCCTTTGTTGTTGCAGATTTTCTTCTGGTATTTTGCCGTTTTGCGTGCCTTGCCGGGACCGCGCAACAGTTCCAGCTTTCTGGATACCATTTTCATCAATAACCGGGGTATGTTTACACCGGCTCCCATATTCAATGAAGGCTCCGGTCTTATTGGAATTGCTTTCATTGTTGCAATAGTCCTTATTGTTGCTATCAAACGTTGGGCAAAAAAACGACAGGATGATACCGGACAACCTTTTCCTGTTTTTCTGACGGCTCTGGGACTGATTATAGGCTTGCCTTTTATCGCCGCCCTCGTAACCGGCTTTCCTGTTTCCTGGGATTATGCCGAGTTGAAAGGCTTCAACTTCAAGGGCGGTTCCGAACTGCCTCCGGAATTTGTTGCACTGGTATTGGCACTATCCCTTTATACCGCGACTTTCATCGCAGAAATCGTCCGCGCCGGGATTATGGCCGTTAGCCACGGACAGACCGAAGCCGCTCACGCCTTGGGGATCAATAACAGCAACACTCTCAGGCTTGTGGTAATTCCACAGGCATTGCGGGTGATTATTCCGCCCTTGACCAGTCAGTATCTTAACCTGACCAAAAACTCGTCACTGGCGGCTGCTATTGCCTATCCGGATCTGGTGTTGGTGTTTGATGGTACTGTTCTCATGCAAACCGGACAGGCGGTCGAAATTGTCGCCATTACCATGGCTGTCTATCTTACAATCAGCTTGATTATTTCAGCCTTCATGAACTGGTATAACAAAAAAATGGCATTGGTGGAGCGCTAATCATGGAAAATCAAGACAAACAATATGAACCGGGTACACACCCGGATATGCCGCCACCGGCGTCCGAGGTTGGTGTTTATGGCTGGGTCTATCATAATTTTGCATCGTCACCGATGAATATCATTTTGACGATCATCGCAATTTTCATTATTTACATTACAGTGCCGCCCCTGTTGTCATGGACAATTTTCAATGCACAGTGGACGGGTGACACGCGGGAAGCCTGCAAAGACGTGACCGGTGCCTGCTGGCCTTTCATCAATACCTGGAGAAAGGTCATCATGTATTACCAATACCCCGATGACCAACTGTGGCGGGTAAACCTGCCACTTGGAATTCTGGCTGTAGGTATTGCCGCCCTTGTCATTCCCAAAGTGCCGTTCAAAGGCTTTATTACGCTGTTTATGTTGATCGGTTTTCCGGTTATTTCCTACTTTCTTTTTGTCGGCGGATCGTTCGGACTGGAAGTCATTGAAACTCCAAAGTGGGGCGGACTTTATTTGACACTGGTGATTGCCATTGTCGGAATTGTAACTTCGCTTCCGATCGGCATTGTGCTGGCATTGGGGCGACGTTCTAATATGCCGGTGATCAAGGCCTGTTCCGTCGGCTTTATTGAATTATGGCGCGGGGTACCGTTGATCACGGTGTTGTTCATGGCATCCGTCATGTTCCCGCTGTTCATGCCGGAAGGGGTCAATTTCGACAAACTCCTGCGTGCATTGGTCGGGGTCTCGCTGTTCTCTGCGGCCTATATGGCCGAAGTGGTGCGTGGCGGTTTGCAGGCCATACCCAAAGGCCAGTACGAAGGGGCTATGGCACTGGGATTGAATTTCCCGAAAATGATGTACTTCATCATTATGCCGCAGGCCCTGAAACTGGTGATCCCCGGGATCGTCAACACCTTCATTGGCCTGTTCAAAGACACGACTTTGGTTCTGATCATTGGTCTGTTTGATTTCCTGGGCGCGATACAGCTTGCCGGGACAAACCCCAAATGGCTCGGCTATAACGTCGAAGGCTATGTCTTTGCCGCATTTATTTACTGGTGCTTCTGTTTCTCCATGTCGCGTTACAGCCAGCATCTCGAGAAAAAATTACACACCGGTCACTAAGTGACACGGGATATCCTGTAAAGGATTAGGGAGAAATAAATTATGTCTGAAGCACAAGCAAAACAATCAAAAATGAGCGTTGCCGAAACGACGATGATTGAAATGAAAAACGTCCATAAATGGTATGGCTCGTTTCATGTTCTGAAAGATATCAATCTGACGGTAAATCATGGTGAACGTATCGTTGTCTGTGGCCCGTCCGGTTCCGGTAAATCGACGTTAATCCGTTGCATTAACCGTCTTGAGGAACATCAAAAAGGCCAGATCATCGTCGAAGGTACGGAACTGACCAACGATTTGAAAAAAATTGAGGTCATCCGCCGCGAAGTCGGCATGGTTTTCCAGCATTTCAACCTGTTTCCGCATCTGAGCATCCTGGAAAATCTGGTTCTGGCCCCAATCTGGGTTCGTAAAATACCCAGAGCCGATGCCGAAGAAACAGCCATGAAATATCTGGAACGGGTGAAAATTCCGGAACAGGCCCAGAAATACCCTGGACAATTATCCGGTGGTCAACAACAGCGTGTCGCCATTGCCCGTTCCCTTTGCATGAACCCTAAAGTGATGCTGTTTGATGAACCCACGTCTGCGCTTGATCCGGAAATGATCAAGGAAGTGCTCGACGTGATGATCGAACTGGCCGAAGAAGGCATGACCATGATTTGCGTCACCCACGAAATGGGTTTTGCCAAAACCGTTGCCAACCGTGTTATTTTCATGGATGGCGGGGAAATCATCGAACAAAATGAACCGCATGAATTTTTCGAAAATCCACAACACGAACGGACCCAGTTATTCCTGAGCCAGATTTTGGCCCATTGACCACCAGGAAATACTTCTAAATTCAGAAAAAACCGGCCTTCAAGGCCGGTTTTTTTTGTTACGCTGATTGTAAAATATCCTGCAACGGGACCACGGGTCGGTTTTGCACGCGCCCGGTTTCCGGCAAAATCAACTGCCCCTGATAACTTGTCAGACCACGGGCCAGCCATGATTGTTCCCGGCACGCTTCCAGCACGCCTTTCTCCGCGACAAGCCGGACAAAGGGAAGGATGGCATTGCCGTAACCCTGTGATGCGGTCACCGGGACGGATCCGGGAATATTATCGACGCAAAAATGGGTTACGCCTTCGTCGATATAGGTCGGGTCATCCCACGTCGTTGACCGTGTGGTTTCTATGGCCCCGGCCGTATCACAGGAAATATCACAGATGACCGCGCCCGCTTTAACACATGTGCGCAACATGTTGCGGTCAATCAAATGGTCATCCCGATGTTTCGGCCACAATACACAGTTAATGATCAAATCCGCGCCGGGCAAGTAATCGGCTAAATGATCAACCGTATCCATTTTAAAGTTTTCACCTTCGAAGTGAAGACCGGCGTGATAAAGTTTTGATTTCTGAATATCCAGCCCGATCACATTGCATCCCAGCCGCAACAATGTCCGAAGCGCGCCCTGACCGACAAGCCCCAGCCCCATAACCACCGCCGTGATCGGTTCGGAACCGAAATGGCCGGTGAAATGCCGACCCAGACCGCCATGCGGGGAAAAACACAAACGCACCCCTTCAAACGCGCCCAATTCCCCGGCCAAAGCACAGTTGGGGGAGCCGAATTCATGGGTGTCTTCCGCCGATATCCCGGTAACATGGCGATCCAGCAAAACATCGGTTAATTCCCGGTTCGATGCCGAATGCAAATTGGTGTAGATAATCTGACCGGGTTCAAGAAAATCATATTCTTCAGGTAGGATTTCCTTGACCTTGACGATCATCCGGGCGCGTCCATAGACGGCTTTGCCGGATTGCAGAATTTTGGCACCAGCGGCCTGATAATCCCGATCACTGGCCCCTGACAAATCCCCGGCACCGGTTTCCACGAAAATATTGTGACCACTTTGGATCAATTCGGAAACATGGTCCGGCAAAAACGCAACCCGGCCTTCCTGTGCTTTGATTTCTTTGGCAATACCGATATCCAAGGGGATTACGCTCCTTCGTTTTTTTTCTGCTCCATCCACTCAAGCAAAACCGGATCGTCCAATTCGACGGTTTCCTGACGGTAAGGCTCGAACCCGGCTTTTTGATAGGTGGGCAATGCATTGACGTGATCTTCGCTGCAGGTATGAACCCACACGCGTTTCGGATTGTATTGCCATGCCGTATCAATGGCCCAGCGCAGGAAATAGCCACCAAAACCCCGGCCAATGAATTCCGGGACCAGACCAAAATAGGCGAGTTCGATTTCATTTTCCTGCCTGCGGTCCAATTCACAGTACCCGGCGGGAACGCCTTCTATATAAAGCACATAGATTTCAACGTGTTGATCATCGATAATGGCTTTCAGCGTTTCATCGTCCATAACTTTGCGTTCATACCAGAACCAGTCATCGCCAACGGTTTCATAAAGGTAACGGTAAAACGAAACGGTCGGATGATGGGCACGCAAGACCGCATGGGGGCGCAACGGACGGGGCGGGGGGGATTTTTCCGGTGCCCGCATCATTTGCAAATAGGTAATGGTTGAAAAATGGGTCATCAACATTCCACCGGCGTATCGTCGCGCATACCCCATTCGGACCAAGACCCGTCATAGACAGACACATTTTCATAACCGATCATAAACATGGCAAAAGCCATGACACAGGCGGTGACGCCGGAACCGCAACTGGCTACAACCGGTTTGTTCAAATCAATTCCGGCATCCATAATCGTCGATTTGATATCATCGCCAGATTTGAATATCCAGTTTTCATCGGGTTTCATCAATTCATTAAAGGGCAAACTTGTACTGCCCGGAATATGTCCCGAACGCGATCCCGAGCGGGGTTCCGGGGCCGTTCCCAGAAACCGTTCCCGGGAACGGGTATCAACGATCTGTTCTTTTGCGCTGTCAAGATGATTGAGTATCTGATCAAGGCTGCGCACCATCATATTATTTTTCCGTGCTGAAAAATGCCTTTCTTTGGGGGTTGAAGGCTGATCCGTCACCGGCCTGTTTTCCGCCAGCCATTTTGGCAAGCCGCCATCCAGAACGGCCACATCGGAATGACCAAACACCCGGAACATCCACCACACCCGACAGGCGGCCAAATATCCGCCATTGCTGTCATAAACGACAATCCGGCAACCATCGCCCAATCCCAGTTTGCGAACCCGGGCGGAAAATTTTTCCGCTTCGGGCAACATATGAGGTAAATCCGTTTCACTGTCGGCAATATCATTGATATCGAAATAAACCGCCCCCGGAATATGACAATCGTTATATTCCTGTTTTGCATCCCTATCAACGTTGGGTAAAAATGTCGATGCATCAACGATACGCACATCAGGCGCTTCTATATGTTTTTCAAGCCAGTCCGTGCTGACCAGCGCGTCGGGGTTTTTATGAACCATTTTTATTTATTCCATCCATTTTGGCACAGGTAGCTGTTTTTCCCGCAAAAAGGCCGGGTTGAACAATTTGCTTTGGTATCGGGTGCCGCTGTCGGCCAAAACAGTGACAATGGTATGTCCGGGTCCCATATCACGGGCTAGCCTGACCGCGCCGGCCACATTCATGCCGCTGGAACTGCCGAGACACAAGCCTTCACTCTTCAGCAAATCAAACACCATTTGCACGGCTTCGGAATCCGGAATTTGATAGGGTTTATCGACGGTTAAACCTTCGAGGTTTCCGGTGATGCGGCCTTGTCCGATGCCTTCTGTGATGGATGATCCGCTTGATTTCAATTCTCCGGTCGTGAAATAGCTGTACATGGCGGCCCCCATGGGATCGGCAAGACCGATCACCACGTCCGGTTTGTGTTGCCGAAGCCCCATGGCACAGCCCGCCAACGTACCGCCCGTGCCGACGGCACAAATAAAGCCGTCTATATTGCCCTCTGTCTGTTGCCAGATTTCCGGGATGGTGCCGTCAATGTGGGCTTGCCGATTGGCAAGATTGTCCCACTGGTTGGCGTACAAAACCCCGTTAGGCTCGCTTGCTTTCAATTCTTCGGCCAGTCGTGTCGCCACATGAACGTAATTATCAGGATTCTTGAACGGTGCCGCCGGAACCTCTTTCAACGTTGCGCCGCAAAGGCGCAACATATCCTTTTTTTCCTGACTTTGCGTCTCCGGAATAACAATCAGTGTTCGATAGCCCAAAGCGTTTCCGGTTAACGTCAAACCAATGCCTGTATTGCCGGCCGTACCTTCGACGATCAAACCGCCCGGTTTCAGGACGCCCCGTTTTTCCGCGTCCTGAACAATAAACAGGGCGGCGCGGTCCTTGACCGAACCACCGGGGTTTAAAAATTCGGCTTTACCCAGAATTTCACAACCCGTTGCATCTGAGACCTTATTCAAACGAATAAGCGGCGTTCGCCCAACTGTTTCAACAAATCCTTTGCGGATATCCATAATTTACTCCTTCTGCCGATAGCAATTTAAAGCCATTCTTTTCGCAAATCCAAGTGATTGTTTCTGAACCATTGCATGGGGATCAGGGTCATGGAATTTTTAAAAACCCCGTCATCCATCATTTGAAAAGCTTCGCCGACAGAAACGGTAAAAACACGGATGTCTTCGCCTTCCTGTTTGACGCCGTGGATACCGGATGCGTTTTCACTGTCGACCTGGGCGACATAACAAAAAACCGATTCCGTGGTCCCGCCCGGAGAGGCCAGATAATGAAAAATCTGTTTTAACTTTTCAACCTGACATCCGGTTTCTTCGACCGTTTCACGGCGGATGACATCATCGGGATCTTCGCCGTCTTCGATAATGCCGGCAACAATTTCGGTCAGCCACGGATTGAAATCATCCCCGTACCACGGCGAAAATTTGGCAGCATATGCCCCCATCCGGAATTGTTCAATAAAAACGAGACGGTCCGGTGCCGGATCATACAGCAATGCCGAGACGGCATGTCCGCGTTCAAACACTTCACGGTCAATTTCCGGCCCCATGTCGCCATCAAACAACTGATGGCGCAAATGATAGCGCTCGATTTTGAAATACCCCTGAAACGGGGTTTCTTTTCTGACAACGTCAACTTTGCAGGGCGATTTATCGTTTTCCATAAACCCGGCCTACCAGAACCGGCCGGAAACGGCGATTGAGATTGTGATCAAACCAAGCGTCAAATTGATGCCGACGATTTGTCGGATGGCATTGATTTGCCCGGCCGCCAAGGCTTTGTCTTCGTTTTCGATGGCTTTTTTCAAGTTCCTGTATGGCCCCAAAAACAAAAAAACATAAATCACGATCATGGTTATGCCCAAAAGATGCATGATATTGACATAGGCGGGCAGGGACGAAAATCCGTCGAACGCCGTGAAAATCAGGATGTAGCCGCTGATGGGCATCAATAATACAGCCATCCATACCCACGGGAAAAATTTTTTAAAAACCTGTCCCCATAATTTGGGCCTTTCAAACGGCGGCTCCAGCGTTGCCATGGCCGGACGCAAGGCCATATAGGCGAAAAACATACCGCCAACCCAGATAACCGCCAACAAGACATGAATAATTATGGCAATAGAAATCATTTTTTCTTACCCCTTGATCAAAATCGTTCGAAGCCAAAGCCCGACATATCAATAGCCGGTGTTTTTCCTGTCACCAGATCGGCCATCACTTGACCAGAACCGGCGGCCATGGTCCAGCCCAATGTTCCGTGACCTGTGTTCACAAACATATTATCACAGCCCGCTTTGCCGATAACCGGAACATTATCAGGCGTTTGCGGACGCAGACCGGTCCAGAACTCGGGGGACCTGGTATCAAATGCACCATCAAATAACCGGGTCGCGTTTTCCAGCGGAATTTTCCCGCGAAGCGAATCCAGTGTTAAATCAAACCCGGAAAATTCCGCCAGTCCGGCAATACGCATGCGCTCTGCAAAACGGCTGTAAACCAGTTTTTTTTCGTCATCGATCAAACTGATTTCGGGGGCTTTATCGCTTTCAACGATGGGCAAGGTCACTGAATAGCCTTTGACCGGGTAGACCGGAATATGACCAGTAAAAGGTTTTAGCAGTTTTGCCGAATAACTGCCCATGGCCACCACCACGGTATCGGCCGGAATATCATTTCCGTTTTGCAATTGGACGGCGCTAATACGGTCCTGTTGCCGGATCAGGCGGGAAACCGGGCTTGAAAACATAAACCGGACACCCAATTGCTGGCATTGTTCGGCCAATTGTCGGGTGAATAAATGGGCATCGCCGCTTTCGTCCTCGGGACAATAAACCGCGCCACAAAGCTGATCGGCACATTGCGTCAACGACGGTTCTATATCAAGCATTTCAGACCTTCCCACCGGAAGGCGATTACACCCCAACGCCGTCACAAGCCGGGCCTGTTTCAATGAACGTTTAAAATGATCGGGATTCCTGTAAATATGAAGGATGCCCTTGGTGACACGGTGATAATCGAAATTGTGTTCGCTTTGAATTTCCTGCAAACACACCCGGCTCCATAAGGCCAGTTTCAGCATCCGTTCGGTGCAAACCCCTGCTTTACCTGAAAAGGCATTCGCCACAAATTTCATACCCCAGCGCATCAAATCCCCATCGGCGCGCAAAGACAATCGAACCGGAGCGTCTTTCCGCATCACGTTTTTCAAAAATACAGCGATATTTTCCGGGCTGGCCCACGGATCGGTGTGACTGGTCGAAATTTGCCCGCCGTTGGCAAAACTGGTTTCAAGGGCAACATCGTCGTTGCGTTCGATCACGCACACATCCAGGCCGGCCTTTGCCAGATACCAGGCACTGGCAACACCGATCAAACCGCCCCCCAATACAACAACCTTCACTGTCAACTTCCCGGAATGCACCTTTGAAAATTCTTTGCGCCATATCATTGGCAACCGCTCAACTTTGAAATATCATTACCGGCACCGGAACCCAAGACGTCATCGTCAAATAACGCTGTATAAGGGACAATTATTTTGCATTCCAGTGGCTATGAATTGCTAAACAACGATGAAATGGCCCGGGCTGACCGGCTCGCCATTCAATCGGGCATCAGCGGCCAGCAGTTAATGCAAAATGCCGGACAGGCAGTGGCCGATGTTATACAGGAACGATCGGAAAAACGTCCCGTCGCTGTACTCTGTGGGCCCGGCAACAATGGCGGTGACGGGTTCGTCGTAGCCTCGCTGCTGAAAGATGCCGGTTGGCCTGTTAGGCTGGCTATGTTGGGTGATATCAACGCCTTGCCGGAAGACGCCGCTTTTTTTGCCCGTAAATGGTCGGGGGCAACCGAGCCGTTATCGCTGTCAATCCTTGAAGGTAATCCGCTTGTCATCGATGCCTTGTTTGGCGCCGGTTTGTGCCGTCCATTGACCGGGCCGGTTCTGGAAATGGTTCAAACCATCAACGCACGTGACATGAACGTCGTCGCCATTGATTTACCAAGCGGCCTCAATGGTTCCAGCGGACAAATACTGGGTGATGCCATCAACGCCACGGTCACGGTCAGTTTTTTCAGAGCCAAACCCGGACATTTTCTATACCCGGGGCGGGGAAAATGCGGTCAATTGATTATCAGGGATATCGGTATTCCGGATAGCGTTTTATCTGAAATCCGGCCGCAATCCGCTGAAAATCAGCCCGGCCACTGGAATTTTAAGTATCCGTTTCCCCGTTATGATGATCATAAATACAGCCGCGGCTGCGGCGTGATTTGGGGTGGTGAAATTTTAAGCGGCGCCGCTATCCTTGCAGCTCATGCGGCACGGCGCATGGGCTGTGGCATAGTCCGTATCGCCGTTCCCGAAAACAGCCTTGGCCGTTATCTGAATTCGTCCCCCGGTGATATCGTAACCCCATGGTCCTGTCTTCAGGACGGGCTGGATACTTTAAAGGATAAACGTGTCACTGCTGTTTTGCTGGGACCGGGGGCAGGGGTCAATGACAACACAAAAAAAGCGGTGCTATCCGTCCTTGAAAGCCAAAAACCGGTTGTACTGGACGCCGACGCCTTAACCGTTTTCAAAGACAGTCCCGGCGAACTGTTCACACATTGCCATGCATTTACCGTATTAACCCCACACCACGGCGAATTTGAACGGTTATTTCCTGATCTTTCCGGATCAAAAGTTGAACGCGCCGGGCAGGCGGCAAAAATGACCAATGCAACGCTATTGTTCAAAGGTGCGGACACTGTCATCGCCGCCCCTGATGGACGAACCCTGATCAACAGCAACGCGCCGCCGTGGCTGGCCACAGCCGGGTCCGGCGATGTTCTGGCGGGTATGATTAGCGCCCTGATGGCGCAGGGTTTACAGGCGTTTGACAGCGCCGCCATTGCATGCTGGATGCACAGTCAATGTGCTATAAATTTCGGTCCCGGGCTGATCGCCGAAGATATCGCCGGGGAAATCCCCGGAATTTTAAAGGCAGAATTTTTATAAAACAGTAACTTGCACCGGCTCAAAAAAATTGAGACTATCCGATTATGCCTTTTACACATAATAACGGTTTTCTTGACCGCACCCTGAAAAATTTGCGCCTTGGCTGGCAATCCATTGCCGGCACTTCCTATGATGCCGAAGCCGCAAGTATGCGTCCTGATTTGCCCGGCAGCGATATCGAAATCGTTCACCGGCAAATGCAGGACTGCCTGAATAACAAAGGCGGTGACGTTTCCGCGCGCTCGAAAGCGGCATCTCTGGGCCGGGTTTATCTGGCCCTTGATGAAACCGGGAAAAACCGGTTTTTAGCCATGCTGGCTGATGATTTTGACATTGACCGCGACCGGGTTGATGAAAAAATCAAAAAATTGCAATCGGTAAAAAATAACCACGCCCGCCATCAGGCCGAAAACGAATTGCGTCAATCTTTGCAGGCGCCACGCATTATATTGTTAAGACAATTCAACGACTTGCCGGAAGGTGTTAAATTCCTGGTAGACATGCGGGCCGACTTGTTGAAGTTATTGAAAAAAAACCGTGATGCTGAAAACCGGGCTGCATTGCAAGCATTGGATAATGATTTAAAAGAATTACTGGCATCGTGGTTTGATATTGGTTTTCTGGAACTGAAACGCATTACATGGCAGCACTCTTCGGCGGCATTACTTGAAAAACTGATCGCCTATGAAGCCGTTCACGCCATCGAAAGCTGGGACGATTTAAAAAACCGTCTCGATTCCGACCGCCGCTGTTTTGCCTTTTTTCATCCGCGCATGCCCGATGAACCTTTGATTTTTGTCGAAGTGGCTCTGGTTGACGGTATGTCAGACAATATTCAGGCGTTGCTGGATAAAAATGCCCCGGTGATGGACCCGGAAGATGCCGATACGGCCATATTTTATTCCATATCCAATGCACAGAAAGGCTTGCAAGGCATCAGTTTCGGCAATTTCCTGATCAAACGTGTGGTGACGGTTTTGGCCAACGAATTCAAGGGTATCAAAACCTATGCCACCCTGTCGCCGGTCCCGGGTTTTATGCGCTGGCTGGATAAAAATATCAGCGAAGGGAAACCCAACCTGTTAACCCCGCAGGAAAGAAAGGCCCTGAAACAGGTTTCCCCGCAAAAAAGCGGTGGCAAAGGGATGTTCAAACATTTGCTGAACAGCAACAACTGGCACCAGAACCCTGATGTGGAGCGGGCACTGAAAACGCCGTTGATGCGGCTGTGTGCCGTTTATTTACAGGAAAAAAGACCGGCAAGCAAAAATTCCGGCCAGTCACAGAATAAAGCCGCTACGGTGCTGGATCCGGTGGCCCATTTTCATTTGACCAATGGTGCGCGTATGCAGCGTTTGAATTGGCTCGGCGACACATCGGAAAAAGGCATGCAAGCTTCGGCTGGTATGATGATCAACTATTATTATGATTTAAACCGCATCGAAGGAAATCACGAGGCCTATTCAGGCAGCGGTAAAATCGCCATTTCATCATCCATCAAAAATTTGTAACGCCGGAAATGACCGGGGCAAATGATTGGTTTGACACGGCCTGACTTTTCTATAGGGTGTCGCACCGCCCGGTCACAGTGCGCCGGAACACCGTCACGCGGGTGTGGTGGAATTGGTAGACACGCAGGTTTTAGGTACCTGTGACGCAAGTCGTGGAAGTTCGAGTCTTCTCACCCGCACCATTTTTCCGTTATTGGATGGAAAGACGTTGTTTCCGCCGAATTGCGGCTTATATTGTCAACTGTTCGGAATGCCTTTGTGTATTTGCGAACACTCATTTTTTAGAACTTTCCGATTGGGATATCCATGCAGGTCACAGAAACCAAAACAGAAGGGTTGAGCCGCGAATACACCGTCCAGCTTCCCGCCAAAGACATCGAAGAAAAAGTAAGCAACCGTTTGAAAGAAATTGCAACAACGGCGCAATTGCCAGGGTTCCGTCCCGGAAAGGTTCCGGTCGCACTTTTGCGCAAACGCTATGGTCCGTCGATTATGGGCGAAATTCTTGAACGCGCTGTCAATGATTCTTCGCAGCAAGCTTTGGCCGAAAAAGGTATCCGCCCGGCCATGCAGCCGGAAATCGAAATCACATCGTTTGACGAAGGCAAAGACCTTGAATACACAATGAATGTTCAGGCCTTGCCGGAAATCACCCCGGTTGATTTCAAGACACTGGAACTGGAACGCTGGGTTCCGGAAATCAGCGACGATGAATTAAAGACAGCGCTTGAAAACATCGCTAATTCCCAGAAAACGTCCGAACCGGTCAGTAAAAAACGCAAAAGCAAAGCCGGTGATATCGTCGTTATTGATTTCACCGGAAGCGTCGATGGTGAAGAATTCCCCGGCGGCAAAGCCGAAGGCTATTCCCTTGAACTGGGATCAAACAGCTTTATCCCCGGTTTTGAAGATCAGTTGATCGGAAAAACAGCGGGCGATACGCTGGATGTCAAGGTTACCTTCCCCGCAGAATACGGCGCTGCTGATCTGGCCGGAAAAGACGCCGTTTTCGCCGTCACCATCCACGAATTACGGGAAACCGCACCGGCGGCCATTGATGATGAACTGGCGACCAAGCTCGGCATGGAAAACCTCGAAAAACTGAAAGAGGCCATAACCGAAGAACAAAGCCGGGAATTCCGCGAAGTGGCGCGCATGAAAATGAAACGTGCATTGCTGGATATGCTGGCCGACGGCCATGATTTCGAGGTGCCTTCGAAACTGGTTGATCAGGAATTCGAAAGCATCTGGAAACAATTCGAAGACGAACGCAAAAAAGCCGAAGAAAACGGTGAAAAAGCCGACGATGACGGTCTCAGCGACGATGATCACAAAGCTGAATTCAGAACCATTGCCGAGCGCCGGGTGCGTTTGGGATTGTTGCTGGCTGAAATCGGCCGCGTCAACGAAATCCAGATCGCGCAGGAAGACCTGAACAAAGCCGTGATGGAAGAAACCAGACGCTATCCGGGGCAGGAACAGGAAGTTATGGAATTCTATCAGAAAAACCCCGAAGCCATGCAACAGCTGAGCGCACCGCTTTACGAAGACAAGGTGGTCGATTTTATTTTTGAAATGAGCAAGGTCACAGACAAAAAAGGTTCTATGGCCGATTTGATGAAAGCCATCGAAAAAGAAGAAGCCGAAAAAGCGGACAAGAAACCGGCCAAGGCCAAAAAGGCCAAGGCGGCGGCAAAATCAACGGCCAAAAAAACCGCTGAAAAAAAGAAACCGGCGGCTAAAAAAGCACCTGCCAAAAAAGCAACAGCAAAGAAAAAAGACTGAACACCGCATAAATCAATCAGGGAACAGCCATCCATGACCGATCCGACAGAAACCTATATGAATTCACTTGTACCAATGGTAGTGGAAACCACCAACCGCGGTGAACGCGCCTATGATATTTTCTCGCGTCTGCTTAAAGAACGTATCATTTTTCTGACAGGCGGGGTTGATGATGGCATTTCCAGTTTGATCTGTGCCCAGTTGTTGTTTCTGGAATCGGAAAACCCGAGCAAGGATATATCGTTTTATATCAATTCTCCGGGTGGCATCGTTACCTCCGGTCTGGCGATTTACGACACCATGCAATACATCCGCCCGGATGTATCAACGGTATGCATCGGGCAGGCGGCATCGATGGGATCGTTGTTGTTATGCGCCGGGGCCAAAGGCAAACGCTATGTTCTTCCCAATGCCCGGGTGATGGTGCACCAACCCTCCGGCGGCGCACAGGGACAGGCCACAGATATTGAAATTCAGGCCAAGGAAATTTTAAACACGCGCGCACGGCTCAATCAGATATATGTGGAACATACGGGTCAATCATTGGAAAAAATTGAACAAGCCCTTGAACGGGACCGTTTCTTAAGGCCGAATGAGGCCAAGGAATTCGGACTTGTTGACGAAGTCGTCACATCCCGGCCAAGCCCGGATGCTGATGACGATCATGCTTCATCTTCAAAGAAATCACCCAAAAAAGACGATTAGCCTTTGATCCGGACATCACTTTCCCTTGATTGAAACGGGTTTGTGTACCGCTTTCAGGTTATTCCACAATATTTTGTCTGGAAATGCCGGAGCAGGCGTCCTAATACTTAGATACGGGAAAGCTTTTTTTGTCCGGCTTTCGCATATAGGCTGATGAACCGCCTGCAAAATTTTGCACCTTGATGGAGGAACCATGAGCAAATCAACCGGCAACGATACAAAAAATACGCTGTATTGTTCGTTCTGTGGCAAAAGCCAACATGAAGTGCGCAAGCTTATTGCCGGACCGACGGTCTTCATTTGTGATGAGTGCGTTGAATTGTGCATGGACATCATCCGCGAAGAACACAAAACAAATCTGGTCAAATCCGGTGACGGCGTCCCAAGCCCGCAGGAAATCTGTACTGTTTTAAACGATTATGTCATTGGACAGGACCACGCCAAACGGGTTTTGTCGGTGGCTGTTCATAACCACTACAAACGCCTGAACCATGCTTCAGACGGCAGCGAAGTGGAACTGGCCAAATCGAATATTTTGCTGGTCGGACCAACGGGTTGCGGAAAAACGTTATTGGCGCAAACGCTGGCACGGATTCTGGATGTGCCGTTTACCATGGCCGATGCGACAACCCTGACCGAAGCCGGATATGTCGGTGAAGACGTTGAAAACATTATCCTGAAACTGTTGCAGGCCGCGGATTATAATGTTGAACGCGCCCAGCACGGCATTGTTTACATTGACGAAGTGGATAAAATTTCCCGCAAATCGGACAACCCGTCCATCACCCGCGACGTTTCCGGCGAAGGGGTGCAACAGGCGTTGCTGAAAATTATGGAAGGCACCGTTGCCAGCGTCCCGCCGCAAGGTGGTCGCAAGCATCCGCAACAGGAATTCCTGCAGGTGGATACGACAAATATCCTGTTTATTTGTGGCGGCGCTTTTGCCGGGCTGGATAAACTTATTTCATCTCGGGGCGATGGAACAACCATTGGCTTCGGTGCCGATGTCCGCGCCGAAGACGACCGCCAGACCGGGGAAATACTGCGCGATCTTGAACCCGAAGACCTTTTGAAATTCGGATTGATTCCTGAATTCGTTGGCCGTTTACCGGTTTTGGCGACGCTGGATGATCTGGACGAAGACGCATTGATCGAAATCCTGACCAAACCAAAAAATGCGCTGGTCAAACAATATCAGCGGCTGTTTGACATGGAAGACGTCAATCTGACTTTTTCAGACGGTGCCCTCGATTCGATCGCGGCCAAAGCGGTCGAACGGAAAACCGGTGCCCGTGGGTTGCGCTCGATCATGGAAACCATCCTTCTTGATACCATGTTTGATTTACCCGGCCTTGAAAGCGTCGAAGAAGTGGTGATCAACAAAGAAGTCGCGGAACAGCACGCCAAACCGCTTTATATCTACTCGGAACGGCGTGAGGATGTTGAAAGCAGCGCCTGATCCGGCTTGCCTTTTTTGACATTATCGCAAAGTTTACACATTTCCGGGCTTGAAATCTTCTGCCATTAAGACCACGTTTGTGGTACACATTGAAGTCAGGGAGCAACATATCTGTTCTCTATAAATTGGTGCGTGCGCAGCCATCCCGGTTCCCCGCCCACAGGAAAAAGGCCCATCTGTTGTGATTAAGCAGACCGAAAAACTTCCCGCTCTCCCGCTTCGGGATATCGTTGTCTTTCCGCACATGATCGTGCCGCTGTTTGTCGGTCGCGACAAATCGGTACGGGCGTTGGAAGACGTCATGAAAAATGACAAGAAAATCCTGCTTGTGGCGCAAAAAAATGCATCCCAGGACGATCCCGGGGAAAAAGATATCTATCAGGTCGGCACCATTTCCACGGTTTTGCAATTATTGAAACTGCCCGATGGCACGGTCAAGGTTCTGGTCGAAGGCGGGGAACGCGCCCGTATTGCCAGCTATCATGACAACGCAGATTTTTTCGAGGTCGAGGTTCAGCCCATTGCCGAAGGCGAAGAAAACGACAACGAACTTGAAGCTTTATCCCGTTCCGTGGTTACGCAGTTTGAACAATACATCAAACTGAATAAAAAAATTCCGCCGGAAGTTCTGGTTTCCATCAACCAGATCAGCGATGCATCGAAACTGGCCGATACGATTTCATCGCATTTGTCCCTGAAAATTTCCGAGAAACAGGAACTACTGGAACTGCCCACGTTGACAGAACGGTTTGAACGTATCTTTTCCTATATGGAAGCCGAAATCGGTGTGCTCAAGGTTGAAAAGAAAATCCGTGGCCGGGTCAAACGGCAAATGGAAAAAACCCAACGCGAATATTATTTGAACGAGCAAATGAAAGCCATTCAGAAAGAGTTGGGTGAAAGTGACGAAGACCGCGACGAAGCGAAAGAGCTTGAAGAAAAAATTGCAAAAACCAAGCTCAGCAAGGAAGCGCGCGAAAAGTCTCTGGCCGAATTGAAAAAACTGAAATCCATGAGCCCGATGTCTGCGGAAGCCACCGTGGTGCGCAACTATCTCGACTGGATGCTTTCCATTCCCTGGAAAAAATCGTCGCGCATGAAAAAAGATCTGAAAGTGGCGCGCGAAGTTCTGGATAAGGACCATTACGGGCTGGAAAAAGTCAAAGAACGCATCATTGAATATTTGGCCGTGCAAAAGCGCACCAACAAAGTATCGGGCCCGATTTTGTGTCTGGTCGGACCTCCGGGTGTGGGTAAAACCTCGCTTGGCAAATCCATTGCCAAAGCCACCGGACGCCATTTTGTCAGAATGTCGCTGGGTGGCGTCAGGGACGAGTCTGAAATTCGTGGCCACCGCCGCACCTATATCGGTTCCATGCCCGGCAAAGTCATTCAGGGCATGAAAAAAGCCAAATCCTCAAACCCGTTATTCCTGCTCGACGAAGTGGATAAAATGGGCCATGACTGGCGCGGTGACCCGTCTTCGGCACTGCTTGAAGTTCTTGACCCGGAACAAAACAACACCTTCAACGACCATTATCTGGAAGTTGACTATGATTTATCCCATGTCATGTTCGTGACCACGGCCAATACGTTGAATATGCCGGGGCCGTTGCTTGACAGGATGGAAATTATCCGCCTGTCGGGTTATACCGAAGACGAAAAAATCGAAATTGCCAAACGCCACCTGATTTCCAAACAGCTAAAAAGCCACGGTTTGAAAAAAGGCGAATGGAGCATCACCGATGATGCTCTCCGCGATATTATCCGCTATTACACACGCGAATCCGGGGTCCGTAATCTGGAACGGGAACTGGCCAAACTGGCCCGTAAATCCATAACGGAAATTTTAACGGATGATTGCAAGTCCGTGGAAATCACTCCGGACAATCTGGAAAAATACGCCGGGATCAAACGGTTCCGTTTTGGTGAAATCGAAGCCGATGACCTTGTGGGTGTGACAACCGGACTGGCATGGACAGAAGTCGGAGGTGAATTGCTTTCCATCGAATCGATTATGGTTCCGGGTAAAGGCAAAATGACCATCACCGGTAAGTTGGGTGATGTGATGACCGAATCGATCCAGGCTGCCAAATCCTATGTGCAATCCCGTGCCACCGATTTCGGAATTGAGCCACCGGTGTTTCAGCGCCGTGACATTCATGTTCACGTTCCCGAAGGTGCCACACCGAAAGACGGACCATCGGCCGGTGTCGGTATGGTTACATCCATCGTTTCGGTTTTGACCGGTATCAAAGTCCGTAAAGATGTTGCCATGACCGGCGAAGTGACCTTGCGTGGCCGGGTTTTACCGATTGGCGGATTAAAAGAGAAACTGCTGGCGGCCCTGCGCGGTGGCATCAAGAAAGTTTTGATACCTGCGGAAAATGAAAAAGACCTGAAAGACATTCCCGACAACGTTAAAGAAGGTCTTGAAATCGTCACCGTCAGCAATGTTGACGAAGTCCTGAAACACGCCCTTGCCGAGCCATTGGTTGCCATAGAATGGGAAGAACCGGATGTAGACAAATCGGCGCTGTCTGCGCAGGCTTCGGATGATGACGAAGTTGGCGGCATCCTGACACATTGATCCGAATCTCATATTTTATGGATTCCGGATCAATCCCGTAAACGTCCCGCAACTGACACTTTTTCTTCAAGGCGGGGAAATCTGTCGTGTTTTTTTCAATAACATGCTGCCTTCGTTGCCTTTTTTGCCACTGGCTGACAAAACTATGCAAAAAACCGCAAAAAAGCTGGGGAAAACTATGGTTCAGTGATTGACGCGGTGACAAAGGAACAGGTAATATCCTCGTCATTAGAGGGTTTCATGAGGTGTCGTAATAAATCAGACACCATCAACAAACTTAATTTTTAACTTAATCTGGAAATAAGGGGGCATCACCTTGAACAAAAATGATCTTATCGCCGCAGTAGCCGACGAAACCGGCCTGTCAAAAGCCGACGCTTCAAAAGCTGTTGACGGTGTATTTTCTTCCATCACCAACACATTGAAAGATGGTGGGGAAGTTCGTTTGGTTGGTTTCGGTACATTCAGTGTCTCCGCACGTGCCGCAACAACGGGTCGCAACCCACGCACGGGTGAAACGATTCAGATCAAAGCCTCGAATCAGCCTAAATTCAAAGCGGGCAAAGGCTTAAAAACCGCTGTTAATTAAGTTTTCTTATGATATGTAGTGAATACCGGTTGCGGAGATCGTAACCGGTATTTTCTTGTACTTTTTTCTATATCGGGCGATTAGCTCAGTTGGTAGAGCGCCATGTTTACACCGTGGATGTCGGCAGTTCGAACCTGTCATCGCCCACCATTTTTGGTTTTTTTCCGGATTTTTTTCAGAAAGATCTACAAAAAAACAATCGTTATCAAAAATGTCAACTTTCACTGTTTTGTCTGCTTGACACCCTGTGTAACAGGGATTACTAGTCCCCATCCCGACGTTGATGTTCATATTTTCTGACACTGAATATGGAAAAACATCACTGTTCTAAACGAACAGGTCGAAGATGAAATACGGAGGGGGTGTAGCTCAGTTGGTTAGAGCGCTGGCCTGTCACGCCAGAGGCCGCGGGTTCGAGTCCCGTCACTCCCGCCATTTTCCATAAAATCCCATTAAAACAAATTTATGCGTCAAATTTTCGCATAATGTCGATACCATATTTGTCGGCTGACGGCTCTATCGGAGCAATCTTTTTTTGCAAGTTCAGAACCCCTCTAAACTATGTGATTTTTTTTGTTTTTTGACGATAAATAACAATAACTTCGCTTTCTTTTCTTGAAATATTTGCTATTAGTTTATTCAGGATAAATAATGCTTGGCCGAATGCTGTTCGTTATCACCAAAAAAAAACAAACGGTGACATACCAAACAAGGTCGTTATTTTTCCGTCACAAATTTATACGAACTTAGCGGGTTCTTGTGATGAACTGTTTTATTTTTCCTGGGGAAGGGGAGCCGAAATGAATTCCATGCTCGTCGACTACCTGCCTATTTTAATCTTTCTGGGAATCGCCATCGCCATATCCGGCGTCTGTATCGGTGCGTCCTATGTCATCGGAAGCCAACATCCCGATGTTGCCAAAAACTCTGCTTACGAATGCGGATTTGACGCCTTTAGCGATTCGCGGCACAAATTCGATGTGCGGTTTTATCTGGTGGCGATTTTATTTATTATTTTTGATCTTGAAGTCGCCTTTCTTTTTCCATGGGCCATTACCCTTGGCAAACTTGGCGTTTACGGATTTTGGTCAATGATGATCTTTTTGGGTATTTTGACCATTGGCTTTGTTTATGAATGGCGGAAAGGAGCTCTTGAATGGGAGTGATCATTGACCCGAACGGGCCTTCGTCCAGTCCGATTCCACCGGGGGCCGAACAGGACGCCGTTTTGCAGCAGGTTACCGGCCAGTTAAAAGACAAAGGCTTCGTCATTGCCAACGTTGACAAGGTCGTCAACTGGGCCCGGACCGGGTCGTTGTGGCCAATGACTTTCGGGTTGGCCTGTTGTGCCGTTGAAATGATCCATGCCTATTGCAGCCGCTATGACCTTGACCGCTTTGGTGTGGTGCCAAGACCCAGCCCGCGACAATCGGATGTCATCATCGTTGCCGGAACGCTGACCAATAAAATGGCCCCGGCGTTTCGCAAGGTCTATGACCAGATGGCCGAACCCCGTTATGTCATATCCATGGGATCATGCGCCAACGGTGGCGGCTATTACCATTATTCCTATTCTGTTGTACGCGGCTGTGACCGCGTTGTTCCGGTTGACATTTATATTCCCGGTTGCCCGCCGACGGCGGAAGCTTTGGTTTACGGCGTCATGCAGTTACAGAAAAAAATCAACAGAACGGGGGCGTTGTGGCGATAGCGCACGGGAAAATAAGTGGCGATAGCGCACGGGAAAATGAGTGGCAACAGCCGACGGATTTTGGATTTAAACGGGATAGCTGAGTATTTTTGAAATGGATTTGGCCCTGCAGGAACTTGAAGACTTTTTAAAGCAATCGTTAAAAGACGAAGTTTTGGAAACGTCGATCTCGCACCGGGAACTAACGCTTTCCGTTGCCCCTGAACATTTGCTGAAAGTGCTCGGATTTTTGCGCGATGATGCCAATTGCCGGTTCCGCCAACTGATGGATATTTGTGGCATCGATGATCTCGAGGCGTCACCCCGGTTCCGTGTGGTTTATAATCTGCTCAGCCTGACCAACAATCAACGTGTCCGCATTAACGTACGCACCGACGAAGATACCCCGGTACCGTCGGCCACGGAATTGTTCAGCACGGCGGCGTGGTTTGAACGTGAAGTCTGGGATTTGTTCGGTATTTATTTTTCCAACCATCCCGATTTGCGCCGCCTGTTGACGGACTATGGATTTGAAGGCCACCCGCTGCGCAAGGATTTCCCGCTTACGGGCTATGTTGAAATTCGCTATGACGACAATTTGAAACGGGTCGTTTATGAACCGGTCAAACTGGCACAGGACTTCAGAACCTTTGATTTCCTCAGTCCGTGGGAAGGGCAATGGGAACACCTTCACAGTCAGCTGCCCGGCGACGAAAAAGCATCCCCCCCTGATGAAGCGTCTGCAGAAGCGGAGAAATCCTGATGGCTGAACTGGAAATCAAGAACTATACCCTTAATTTCGGTCCCCAGCACCCGGCCGCGCACGGTGTCTTGAGAATGGTCATGGAAATGGACGGTGAAATCATTGACCGTGCAGACCCGCACATCGGTTTGTTGCACCGCGGTACGGAAAAACTGATTGAACACAAAACCTATGCCCAGGCGGTACCGTATTTTGACCGTCTTGATTATGTCGCGCCACAAAATCAGGAACACGCGTTTGTTCTGGCCGCGGAAAAATTACTGGGTATCGAAATTCCGAAACGGGCCCAGTACATTCGCGTTTTGTTTGCTGAAATCGGTCGCATTCTCAATCACGATTTCAATATTTGTGCCTATGCCATGGACGTGGGGGCCATGACCCCCATGTTATGGGGAATCGAAGAACGTGAACTGATGATGGAATTTTGCGAACGCGTCAGCGGTGCCCGGCTGCACATGAATTATTTCCGTATTGGCGGCGTTGCCCGGGATTTGCCGGACGGTTTGCTTGAAGACATGGACGCATGGGCTGTAAATTTCATCAAATGCGTCGATGACATGGAAACCCTGTTAACGGAAAACAGGATTTTCAAACAACGCACCGTCGATATTGGCGCCGTTACAGTGGATCAGGCTCTGGACTGGGGATTTTCCGGACCTAACCTGCGGTCATGCGGCTTGCCATGGGATTTACGTAAATCACAGCCTTATGATGCCTATGCGGAAATGGATTTTGATATTCCCATCGGCAAACACGGCGATTGTTATGACCGTTATCTTGTCCGCATTATTGAAATGCGTGAAAGCATCAAGATCATCCGCCAATGCATTGCAAACATGCCCGAAGG